>Ed_p1__coassemble_841_pt1 | contig 43730 bp, 40 predicted proteins | sample Ed_p1__metabat2_high_PE_001 | metagenome-assembled genome bin Ed_p1
GTCCTACGGCCTGCTCAATACCGTCTGGGCCCTGGTTTTGCCGGGAGCCGTGCCCATCTTCAATGTCATCCTGGTGATGAACTTCTTTGCTGCCGTTCCCAAAGAGCTTGAGGAAGCCGCCTTCATTGACGGCGCCAACCCGCTCCAGGTTCTGACCAAGATCTTCATCCCCATTTCCAAGCCGGTTCTGGCCACCGTATCCCTGTTCAGCATTGTGGGCAGCTGGAACGACTTCTACAGCGGCCTGATCTATATGTCCAAAGCCGCCTATTATCCCCTGATGACCTATATCCAGAGTCTGCAGATCAACGTGGAAGATCTGATCAAGCAGGGCAATCTGTCTGCCGTGGTGGATTCTGCCGCCCTGGGCAACACCAACCTCAATGCAGCCAAGATCGTTGTTGCAGTTATCCCGCTGCTGCTGATCTATCCCCTGCTGCAGCGGTACTTCGTTTCCGGCATTGTGGTGGGCTCGGTTAAGGGCTAATTTATATTCTTTCAGAGCGCTCCGGAGACGGGGCGCTCTATCTGACAAAACAACCACTCAATCACTTTTATTTAGGAGAACGGTATGATTCAAAAGTATCTCTATGGTGTCCCCTTTGACACCGAATCGGTGGTCGCACCAATCCCTGCAAGCCAAGGCGAACCCCCTGTGGGAACGGTCAAAACCAGCGAGTCCGGCTTCTGCTTTGCCTGCCCCCTGGCGGAGGGCGACCGGGTCTACGGCCTGGGCGAAGCCAACCGCGGCATCAACAAGCGGGGCTTTGTCTACGTCAGCGACAATGTGGACGACGGCCTCCACACCGAAAACAAGCAGCGAATGTACGCCGCCCACAACTTCATCGTGATCTCAGGCCAGCAGAATCTGGGGCTGTTCTTCGACTATCCCGCCCTGATTCGGTTTGACATCGGCTTCACCCGCAGGGATTGGCTGGAAGTCACCTGTGAGCGGGCCGACCTGGCCCTTTACGTCATCACCGGCGACAGCGCCTGCGATGTGGTCAAGCAGTTCCGGGCCATCATCGGCCGCAGCTACATCCCGCCCAAATTTGCCTTTGGCTTTGGCCAGAGCCGCTACGGCTACAAGACCCAGGCCGACTTTGAAGAGGTGGTTGCCAAACACCGCCAGGCCCACATTCCCCTGGACATGGTGTACATGGACATCGACTACATGGACCACTACAAGGACTTCACCGTCAACCCGGAGGAGTTCCCCGATTTTTCCGGCTTTGTATCCAAGATGAAAGAGCAGGGCGTCCGGCTGGTGCCCATCATCGACGCCGGCGTCAAGGAGGAAGCAGGCTATTCGGTCTGCGACGAGGGCAAGGAAAAGGGCTACTTCTGCAAGCGGGCCGACGGAACCGATTTTGAGGGAACCGTCTGGCCGGGGTGGAGCTACTTCCCCGACGTGCTGAACCCCGAGGCCCGGGCCTGGTTCGGCAGCCAGTACAAGGCTCTGACCGACTGCGGCATCGAGGGCTTCTGGAACGACATGAACGAGCCCGCCATCTTCTACTCCCGGGAGGGGCTGGCCGAGCGGCTGGATCATCCGCCGGTTCTCCATGAAGACGGCACCATCGATCACTTTGGCCAGGCCATCGGCTGGCTCAATCTGTCCAATGCGCCGGAAGACTGCACCCGCTTTTATCACAAGGTGGACGGCAAAATGGTCCGCCACGACCAGGTCCACAACCTCTACGGCTACAACATGACCCGGGCCGCCTCGGAGGGGCTGGCCAGCATTGCCCCGGGCAAACGGTTTCTGCTGTTCTCCCGGTCTTCCTGCATCGGGATGCACCGGTACGGCGGCGTCTGGACCGGCGACAACCACTCCTGGTGGAGCCACCTGCTGCTGAACCTCAAGATGCTGCCCTCCCTCAATATGTGCGGTTTCCTGTATGTGGGAGCCGACCTGGGTGGCTTCAACGCCGACACCAGCCGGGATCTGCTGCTGCGGTGGCTGGCGCTGGGGGTGTTCACCCCCCTGATGCGCAACCACTCGGGCTGCGACACCCGCCGGCAGGAGTTCTACCAGTTTGAGGGCCCCGAGGACTTCCGTAGCGTCATCGAGACCCGCTACCGGCTGATCCCCTACCTCTACAGCGAATACATGAAGGCAGCACTGAACGGCGATATGCTGTTCAAGCCCCTGGCCTTCGTTTACCCCGAAGACGAGATCGCCCTTCAGACCGAGGACCAGCTGATGCTGGGCAATGAGGTGATGATTGCCCCGGTCTACACCCAGAACGCCACCGGACGGATGGTGTATCTGCCCGAGGAGATGCTGTTTGTCAAGTTCGGCCCCGAGGGCCGCATCACACAGGAAGTCCTCCCCGCCGGCACCCACTTTGTGAAGGTGGCCCTCAACGAGGTACCCCTGTTCATCCGCAAAGGCGCCTGCATCCCGGTGGCGGACCCCGCCCAGACGGTGGCCGGCATCGACCCCGCCACCATCCGGATGATCGGCTGGCCCGGGGCCAGCTATGACCGCTACGACGACGACGGGGTCACCATCCCCGCAGAATAAGGAGGCATTGCCATGGACCGCAAATGGTGGAAAGAAAGCATCGTATACCAAATCTACCCCAGCAGCTTCCAGGACTCGGACGGGGACGGCATCGGGGACCTGAACGGCATCCGTTCCCGGCTGGATTACCTGAAGGATCTGGGGGTCAATGTGCTGTGGCTGTGCCCCGTCATGGACTCCCCCATGGATGACAACGGCTACGACATCTCCAACTACCGGACCATCAACCCCCGGTTTGGCACCATGGAGGACTTCGACGCCCTGCTGGCCGAGGCCCATCAGCGGGGCATCCGCATTGTGATGGACCTGGTGGTCAACCACACCTCGGACGAGCACCCCTGGTTCATCGAGAGCCGCAAGTCGGTGGATAACCCCTACCGAGACTACTATATCTGGAAGCCGGGCAAAGACGGCCACGAGCCCAACAACTGGGGCGCCAGCTTCGGCGGCTCGGCCTGGAAATACGACCCCCAGACCGATATGTATTACCTGCACCTGTTCTCCCCCAAGCAGCCCGACCTGAACTGGGAGAACCCCAAAGTCCGGGACGAAGTGTTCAACATGATGACCTGGTGGTTTGACAAGGGCATCGACGGGTTCCGGATGGACGTCATCAGTATGATTTCCAAGGACCAGCGCTTTCCGGATGGCGAGAAACACGGACTGTATGGCAATGGCGGTCCCTACTATGTCAATGGGCCCCGCATCCATGAATTTTTGCAGGAGATGAACCGGCGGGTCCTCTCGAAATACGACATTATGACGGTGGGCGAGACCCCCGGCGCCACGGTGGAAAACGCCCCCCAGTATGCGGGGCTGGACGGCAAGGAGCTGAACATGGTCTTCCAATTTGACCACGTCGGCATTGGGGACGGACCCCTGGGCAAGTGGACCACCCAGCGCTACGATTTTATGCAGCTCAAGAAAATTCTCAGTCACTGGCAGACCGGCCTGGACGGCAAAGCCTGGAATAGCCTGTTCTGGGGCAACCACGATCAGCCCCGAGCTGCATCCCGCTGGGGCGATGACTCGCCCCTCTCCGCCAAGATGCTGGCCATCTGCCTGCTGAGCCTGCAGGGCACTCCCTACATCTATGAGGGCGATGAACTGGGGATGACCAACGCCTATTTCAAAGATCTCAGCCAGTACCGGGATATCGAAAGTCTCAACGCCTTCAAGGAGCTGACCGGCGCAGGCTTGATTTCTGCAGACGAAATGATGGAGTGCCTGGCCCTCCGCAGCCGGGACAACGCCCGCACCCCGGTCCAGTGGGACGACTCCCCTAACGCCGGTTTTACCACTGGCACCCCCTGGATTGAGGTCAATCCCAACTATACCGCCATCAACGCCGCCGCCGAGGAAAAAGACCCGGACTCGGTGCTCAACTACTACAAGCAGATGATCACCCTGCGCAAGAGCCATTTGGGACTGATTTACGGCTCCTTCCAGCTTCTGGCCGAGGAGAACCCCCAGGTCTTTGCCTACCGGCGTACCCTGGCCGAGACCGGCGAGAACTACCTGATCGCTTGCAACTTCTCAGACAAGGACGCGGCCTTCACAATTCCCGCTGATTTTGCGGGGGCCCGGCGCCTGATCGGCAATTATCCTGACACCGCTCCCACCGGCGCTGTGACCCTGCGCCCCTATGAGGCCTTTGTGCTCCAGAAGTAAACCAGGTGATACCCTATGAATGACTTTTTCGACCTGGATGCCCCTCTGTTCCGTTTCTTGACCCGGGTTGCGGATATGGTGATTCTCAGCCTGCTGTGGCTAATAGGAAGCCTGCCGCTGTTTACCTTGGGCATTTCCAGCACAGCCCTCTATTATGCAGTGAACAAGTCCCTAATTGAGGACCGGGGAACGGTCAGCGAGGAATTTTTCCGGGCCTGCCGCCGGAGCTTCCGACAGGCAACTTTGAGCTTTCTTGCTCTGGCAGTGCCGGAGAGCATTCTGCTGGCTGACTGCTTTATGACCCATTACCTCAAGGGGCAACAGGCAGCGACGGGTAATCTCTGGATCATTTTTACGGTGCTGAGTACCTGTGGGCTGGCCTGGATGATCTACAACGCAGCCTATGCGGCAAGATTCGACGACCCGGTCAAAAAGACGGTGTTGCAGTCCGGCGCCATGGCATTGCTCCATTTTGACAAAAGTCTGCTGCTTTTGGTGGTGCTGGCTGCGTTCGGCCTGCTGACAGCATTCTGCCCGCCGCTGATCCTTCTGGCACCTGCCGGATATGCGCTGTTTGCCCGGTGGGTCCTTGAGAAAAAGGTGTTCTATCAATATCTTCCCGATATAGACGATGGCATAGACAAGGAGAATAAAGACTGTTCCCATCAGGATTGACCTTTCCTCCAATTTGACCATTCTTTTCTACCAAAGGCAGGGGGCCTGACAGATGATCTGTCAGGCCCCCTGCCAATTATTGATGGGGCCAAAAGTTGTATACCGGGCAGCTCACCCTGTGATGCCCATTTCCTTCATTTGCTCCACCGCTTCCTGCTGCACCAGCAGCCCAGCTGAGAAGCCAATCTTGAAGTAGCACTTATTCTCCTCGCACTGGGCGATGGAAGCCTGATCCTGGAGTTCTTCTACTAGGTCCCGTTGGCTGCTTTGGGTCGTTTCCGCAGTCTCAGCTTGTGGGCAATGTTCCGGGTATCCTGATCCACAATGGCCTCATGGGTGTTTGGGAAGATCATCAGCTCGTCGGCAGTGGCAGCCCGGCGCTGCTTGGTCTTGAACTTCTCACAGATGGACTTGCCCAGCACTGTATGCCCCAGGTATTCCTGGCGGTCCAGGATGTGGCCCACAGTGGTGGCCGTTCAACGGTATAATGCAATCATCAAGGCAATCGCAGAGGGGGCTTCTCGCCTGAATGATATCACCACGAAGGTTGGTGAAGAAAACTCTGTGGTGGCAAAATACGGATATCTAGCCGCTTGGGGCATCCACGAAAAACGGACAAACATAAGGCTAAAAAAATAGCCGGACAACAACCAACTGAGGGATCTTCAAAGAAAATCTCTCAATCAGCTGTTGCCCGGCCATCTTGCCATTATGAAGCCTTATCTTCTGATGTGGCACAGTAATGCAGATGAAAGACGCTTGCTCGAGGCCCCTTGAGGGGCTCTTCTGGGGCTTACTCAAGCCACCGGCTTAGCCGGTGGTTTTGACTCAATGAAGGAGAAATGAAGGGAATATCAGGTTACAGATTCAGTTCAAACTGTTCTGCCGTGATGGTTGCTTTGCCATCGGCAGCAAAGGTGATGCCGTCGGCAGACTGGGGCGTGTAGATCCATACGGTCATGGTCTGCTCACCGTCGTTGGCGAAAACTTCGATGCTGTTTTTGTCCAGCAGGATACGGAGTTTGAGCGCACCGTTCTGGCTGCGGACCTTGCAGCTGCGGCGGTGTACGATGTCGGCACGGGAACCGGCATAGCTGCGGTCCAGCGTCAGCTCGGAAGTGTAGGGGTCGTAGGTCAGGCTGGTGTGATGGTCTGCATCAGCGGCCAGCTTCAGGGTGAAGGAGCGGTATTCGCCGGGCTGCACCGTGACGGTCAGGTCGGCCACACGGCCCTTGATGCCATCCAGCGTTGTTTCGCCTTGCACCGTCACATTTTCGTGGAAAGTGCGCTTACCATGGACGGCATCCAGCTCCCGCACCGGGGTCTGAATAATGCGTCCGTCCTTGATATGCAGCTCCCGGGGGCAGATGGTCTGCCCGAACCACTTGCAGCCCTGGGGCTTATCCTCGGTGTCCGACCAGGTTTGCAGCCATGCGGTCATGATGCGGCGGCCATCCGGGGCAAGGGTGGTCTGGGTGGCGTAGAAGTCGATGCCGCCGTCCATCAGCTGCACGTTTTCCTTGGTGAAGGTGTGGGCAGCTTCGTCATAGCTGCCGACGAAAGCAATCACGTTGTGACCGTTGTGGAACTCGCCCTTGGGCAGCATCTCCATGGGTCCCAGCATCAAGACCTGCTTGCCGTCCAGCGGAAAGAAGTCCGGGCACTCCCACATTTTGCCGTACTGATTGTTGCAGCGTTCCAGCACCGTGACAAAGTGCCAGTCGAAGCCGTCCTTGCTCTGGAACAGTGCCGCTGCGCCGCTGCCGTCCTCGGCCAGGCAGACGGTGACGGCGGAGTAGGTGCCGTCGGCCTCACGCCAGATCTTGGGGTCCCGGAAATCAAACTTGCTGAAGCCTTCCGGCAGGTCTTTCTGGGTCAGCACCGGGTTGCAGGCAGGCTTTTCGTAGTCGAGTCCGTCACCGATGGCAATGCTCTGGGTCTGGATGTCCCGCATCTCCCCATTGGGCTGCTTTTCTGCCACCACGCTGGTGTACATCAGCAGCTGTTTGCCATCGTCCATCTCGGTGGCAGAGCCTGAGAAGCAGCCGGGGCCGTTGTCCGCCGGGGAGTCCGGGGCCAGTGCGCAGGGCAGATACTCCCAGTGCAGCAGGTCGGAGCTGACGGCGTGGCCCCAGTGCATGGGCGCCCACCGCACATCGTAGGGGTTATACTGATAGAACTGGTGATACTTCCCTTTATAATAAGAGAAACCGTTTGGGTCGTTCATCCAGCCCACATAGGGAGTCAGGTGGTAGGCAGGGCGTTCCGCCGGGGAAATGGCTGCGCCGTGCTCGGCCTCGTAGGCGCGGGCTTTTTGTAAAGTCAAATCGTTCATGGAATCCTCCAAAGGAAAGAATTCTTATGCGTAGTAAGCATCCAGATATTTCTGCATAATGCCCAGATAGTCGGACAGGCCGTAGGCTTCCAGCTTGCTCAGATATTCGTTCCACTCTGCATCCGTAGTGCCGTTCATGATCCAGTTGGCCTTCTGCGTATTCATGTAGGTCTGCAGATCTGCCTGCAGGTTAGAGACCTGCTCGGTGTCCTCGTTGCTCATAAAGACATTGGGATAGACATAATCGTTGTTCATATCCGGGGTGTAGATATCCTTGATCCAGTCCAGACGGTACTGTGCATCGTCCGGGCAGGTAACGTATACACCATAGTAATCATCCAGAACCGCCAGAGGTCCACTGACACACTGCGCCTCACGGACTTCCACGGGAGAAGCATCGCCCAGAGGAGCGTGCTTCAGCATGGGCTCGCCCTTATCGTTGGTGGACAGTTCAAAGATGTTAAAGCCTTCCGCATCGCCGTAAGTACCCCAGTTGTTCTGCGGAGACTGGAGGGGTGCGTACATCTGATCCAGCCATGCGCAAACCAGTGCGGGGTTAGCCGCCTTTGCGGTGACAACGCATCTGCCGCGGGCAAAGCCGCTGGTGAAAGAGCCGTTCTGCGGAGTGATATTCCGGGTATCGGCGGTCAGGGCAGGCAGCGGCTCCCAGTCGGTCAGGTTGTCAATGTTGGCAACATCCCAGCTGAAGCAGACACCATAGCGGCCAGCCTTGCCCTTGGAAACATAGGTGGACCACTCCTGCGTGAAGCACTCCGGGTCAATGAGCTTCTCGGCATACAGCTTGTGCAGCCAGTCCAGACCATCACGGTAGCCCTGCTGGGTGGCGGCACAGATGACTTTTCGGTCGTTGGTAACGGCGATATGGCGGTCTTTGTCTGCATCGCCGTAGCCTTCGCCAAAGCCATTGATGAGGATGCTGGGGTCCTGATCGCCGTTGTTGACGATGCAGGACATGGGGATGATGTCGCCGTCAATGCCATACTCGGCCTTGATAGAAGCGGCGTTATCACGGAATGCCATCAGCACCTGCTCAAACTCGTCCACCGTGGTGGGCATCGACAGACCGAGGAAGTTCAGCCACTTGGTATTGATGAAGCTCATGTTTCCAATGGTCTGGATGGCGGTCTTTTCTGCGCCGAGCTGCTCGATCCAGGGCAGTGCCCAGATGTGGCCATCGCTGTCGGTGCACATGGTACGGTACTCCGGGTACTTCTCAAAGACCTTCTGGAGATTAGGCATATTGTTGTCAATGTAGTCTTCCAGATTGAGGATGACACCCTGATCTGCGTAGCGCAGCAGATTGCTGTCGGTAAAATCAGCAGTAAAAACAAAATCCGTCAGGGTGTTGGGGTTGGACATATTCAGGGTGATCTTATCGCTCCACTGGTCGGACTGGATGGCGGTCCAGTCGATGTGCACATTGGTCTGCTCTTCCAGACGCTTGAAGATGGTGCGGTTGTTCGGCTCGGGTTCGCTGCCCACAGGGAAGCTGGTCATACCGGTAAAGGTGACCTTTTCGGACAGCGGAAATTCAACGGCACCGGTTACGTCCACAGCTGCGGCAGCAGAATTGTTGCTGCCGTTGGATTTGCCGCCGCCACAGGCAGACAGAGCAGCGGCAGAACCCGCCAGAGCGCAGACCTTGAGGAAGTTGCGGCGAGAGATCAGCTTTTTCATGGTATTTTCTCCTTTTTTATATTTCTTTTTTCGTGTAACAGATGAGCGGTACCCGCTTATAAAATTCTGGAATATCCTCAGCCTTTAATGGAACCAGCCATGATGCCGGCATCAAAATACTTCTGGAAGAAGGGATACATCACCAGCAGCGGCAGACTGGAAATAATAATGGTTGCATATTTGAGCAGCTCTGCCATCTTCGCACGTTCGGCAGTACTCTGGATATCTGCGATCATGCCGGATTCCGGCTGGCTCTGGATCAGGATGGAACGCAGCACCAGCTGCAACGGCTGCTTCGATGCGCTGTTCAGGTAGATCATAGCGTCAAAGTAGCTGTTCCACATTGCCACGAACTGCCACAGAGCCAGAACTGCCACCACCGGCATACAGACGGGCAGCAGGATCTTGAAGAAGTAAAGCATCTCGCTGGCTCCATCCACATCCGCAGCTTCACGCAGCTCACGCGGGATGCCTTGATAATAGGTACGGGCAATGATCATGTTCCACACGCTGAATGCTCCCGGCAGAATGACCGCCCACATGGAATCCAGCAGACCCAGATTGTTGATGAGCAGGTAGGTGGGGATCAGACCGCCGCTGAAAAACATCGTGATCACAAACAAGGTGTTGAAGATCTTTTTGCCTTTGAAGTCCGGCAGCGACATGGGATAAGCGGCAAGCATCGTCACAGCTACCGAGACGATGGTGAAGATGATCGAGTAAAGTACTGCGTTCTTGAAGCCGACCCAGATCTGCTTGTCCGAAACGACACGCTGGTAAGCATCCAGACTCCACTTGCTGAAATCAAAGGAGATGCCCTTGTTTTGCAGAGTGACCGGGTCCATAAAGGACGCGATGACGATGTAGATCATCGGAACGATGATCGCCAGCAGGAACAGACCCAGAAGTGCGTAGCCGCAGTACAGGATGATCTTATCTTGTCTGGTGTAGAGGGCCATTTTTGATTTTTTCTGTTTTGCCATGGTAAACCCCTCCTTACAAGCCCTTGCCATCGTTCATTTTGGCAACGATCTTGTTCACTGCGATCAGCAGGATGACGTTGACAATGGTGTTGAACAGACCGACTGCCGTGGAAAAGCTGTAATCGCCGTCCAACAGGCCCTTTTTATAAACGTACGTTGCAATGATCTCGGCAGTGTTCAGGTTCAGGTCAGTTTGCAGGGCATAGGCTTTTTCAAAACCGATACTCATGATGTTGCCTGCCTGCAGGATGAACTGAATAACGACCATATCCTTAATGGCGGGCCACTCCACCGTCATGATCTGCTGGATCAGGTTTGCGCCGTCGATCATCGCAGCTTCCTTCAGATCTTTGCTGGCGTTAGAAAGGGATGCGGTGTACATGATGGATGCCCAGCCGGCACCCTGCCAGATGCCGCTGATGATGTAGATGGGGCGGAACGCTTCCGGCAGCGTCATGAAGTTGATGCTGGTGTGAAGCAGGCTGTTCACCGGACCGGTGACACTCAGCAGCACCCGGACAATGCCGCACAGCACGATGATCGAGATGAAGTTGGGCATATACAGCACCAGCTGCACCTTCTGTTTGATCTTCTTGCTCTCGATACGGTTGAGCAGGAATGCCAGCAGGATGGGGATCGGGAAGCTCCACAGCAGACCGTAGACGCTCAGCTTCAGGGTGTTGATCAGATAGCGCTGGAAGTCCGGCGAGGACATGAATCGGATAAAGTTTTTGAAGCCTACCCACTCGCTGCCCCAGATGCCTTTGAAGGGATTGTACTTCTGGAACGCGATCAGCACACCGCCCATGGGAGCGTACTTGAACACCAGCGTCAGCACCACGGCAGGCAGCAGGAACAACAGGTAAAGCTGCCAATGCCGTTTGATGTAGACCCATGTGTTGTGCAGCTTGCGTTCTGCTGTCAGCACAGCCGTTTCCGGCGAGGCCGTCTTTGCTTTCATGAATCATTCTCCTCCTTTTGATTTGTGTTTTATATTTGCACCGTTTAATTTTACGTTTTTTGCTTAGATTGTGCAAATGTAAAATTCTGTGATTCATTTATACCACTCAAATAAGCGAGTGTCAACGATAATTTATGGTATACATCAAAAATTACTGTGGATTTGTACAGATGCACAAATCCAAATGTGCGCAAATATGCAAAATGATGATTTACATTTTTGCATTTGACTAATTTGTGCATTTGCACTATACTGGAGTCATAAAGAATTAGATCCGTCACCAGACTTTATCTATAAAAGAAAGAACATCCGCTCCTATATTATAAAGAAAGAGGATGACTTATGGCAACCAAGGTCACCATTCAGGATATTGCAAACGAACTGCAGCTTTCCCGCAACACAGTTTCAAAGGCCATCAACAACACCGGTGTGCTGGCAGATGCCACACGGGAGAAGATCCTGCGCAAAGCCGCCGAAATGGGCTATAAGCAGTTTGCCTATCTGCAGCTGTTTCAGGAAGACGCTGCAAAAACAGCAGAGCCTTCCATTCTGCCGAGTGACAAACGGGAGATCGCCATGCTGACGACCCAGTTTCTGAGCAACTCTCACTTTTCCTCCATGATGCTGGATCGTTTCCAGTCGGAAATCGACCATCTGCACAGCTACATGACCATTCATCGCATTTCTCCCATAGAGCTGAAAGAGAAAAAGCTTCCATCTTCTCTCAATACCGAGCGCACAGCCGGCATCATCTGCTTTGAAGTATTCGACTATGACTACGCACAGATGCTGTGCGATCTGGATGTTCCGCTGCTGTTTGTAGACACCCCTGTGATGGATATGCGTCCTCCCCTTAAAGCCGACCGCCTTTATATGGAAAACCGCATTGAGGTCCAGAATGTGGTAGCCCACATGGTTCAGCGCGGCAAAAAGCGCATCAGCTTTGCGGGGGATAAAAACCACTGTCAGTCCTTCTTTGAGCGTTATATGGCTTATAAGGATGCAGTGGAGCACTTTGGTCTGACAGAAGGCCTGAGCACCTGTGCGATGCCATCTGGACATCAGAACTATCCGGTATCCCTGTACGAAACCATACGTCGGTTCAAAACGATGCCGGATGCCTTTGTCTGCGCCAATGACTTTGTTGCCATGGATCTGGTCAAGGCATTGAATGAGCTGGGGTATTCGGTTCCCGATGATATCTGGGTCTGCGGCTTCGATGACAGTCAGGAGGCTTCCTACTTTGCCCCCCATCTGACTTCGATCCATATCCATGGACAGATTATGGGCTACACCGCTGCCAATCTGCTTATGACCCGCATCGAAGAGCCATCGCTGAACTATCGCACCGTCTATACGGAAACCAACCTGATCCTGCGAGAATCCACAGGAGATTGAGCGAAAGGAGAACTACCATGCGTGACCTGTGCAATACGGACAAGCCGCTGTTTGCTGTGCTGACGAAATTGACTTACAGTGCTTACCTGAACATCTTATGGCTCGTGTGCAGCCTGCCCATCGTTACCATAGGGGCTTCTACGACCGCATTATTCTACGTCACGCTCAAAATGGCGGAAGATCGGGACGATGGTCTGACCCGGATGTTTTTTAAGGCGTTCCGGGAAAATTTTAAGCCTGCCACAAAACTCTGGCTTATTCTGCTGGCAGTCGGCAGTTTCCTGGCTGTGGATGGCTTTGTGCTGCGCCGAATGTGGAGCGAAAACATTTTCTGGACGCTGCTCACTGCAGTGCTTATTGGTGCGGCAGTTCTGTACGGCATCGTTCTGCTGTATACCTTTCCTCTGCTGGCACGGTTTGAAAACACCACCTTCGGCATCCTGAAAACAGCGTTTCTCGTGGGTGTCCGGTATCTGTTTTGCACCCTGCTGATGGCGGCGATCTATGGCATCATGGGGTACGTCATTGTGTTTGTGTTCACGCCTGCATTCCTGCTGGGCATGGGCTTCTGCGCCATGCTCTGCTCCTTTCTGATGCTTCGGATCCTCTATCTGATCGGTGGAGACCCTGATGCAGTACACGAGGAATACGACCATGACAAAAACTGACCGGGATACGCTCCGCTCCCTCCATGGGCACAAAAAGTGGGAGCACATCTGGGCATATTACAAGCTGCCCATTGTGATCGTGCTCATCGTCGTCTATATCCTCGGGTATGCAGCCTACCGTCATGTTACGAAAAAAGAGGATGTGCTTTACCTTGGTCTGGTAAATATCACTGCCGGGTCTGATCTGACGGAACAGCTTACCACCGGCTTTGCCGAGGCGCAGGGTCTGACCAAAAAGCAACAGGTCGATCTGCTGTCCGGCTTGCTGCTCAGCGAAAGCGAACGCGCAGAGGAGCAGTATGTATATGCTTCAGAGATGAAGCTGCTGGGTGCAGTCAGTGCCCAGCGGTTAGATGTTGTTCTGATGGACGAATATGCACGGGATCGACTGTTGGCAGATGATTATTTTCTCGATCTGCGGACACTGGATGCGTCTTTCCATGCACTGTCGGGTTTGAACGCCGGTGGGACCGTGCTGGATATTTCGGACACGCCGTTTGTCAGGCAGGCAGGTTTTTCTGGCAAGGTCTATCTTGGGGTAGTGCAGAATGCACCGCACCCGGAGCGTGCAGCCGCTTACATTCATTATCTGTTCCAGCGGTGATCGTTGGTTTTTAACTCATAGGATAAAAATAAGGAGAAAACGCATGGACATTTTAACGATTGGTGAAGTTTTGATCGACCTGACCCAGACCGGCAAGGATGCGCGCGGCATTCCTCAGTTTGCCGCAAACCCCGGCGGTGCCCCGGCCAATCTGGCGGTGGCAGCCGCCCGGCTGGGGGCACAGACCACCTTTATCGGCAAGGTGGGTGCGGATGCCTTTGGCCGCTACCTGAAAGACGTTCTGGCAGAGAACAAGGTGGATGTTTCCGGCATGGCGGTGGATGCAGACCATCCCACCACCATGGCTGTTGTTTCGGTGGATGCCGCCGGTGAGCGGGATTTCAGCTTCTACCGCAGCGCCAACGCTGATGTGATGCTGTGCAAAGAGGACATTTCGGACGAGGCTCTGAAAGCCGCGAAAATCGTCCACTTCGGCTCGGTCAGCCTGACCGCTGACCCCTCTCGCACTGCCACGCTGGACGCTGCTGCCCGTGCCAAAAAGCTGGGTGCTGTCATTACTTATGACCCGAATTACCGTGCAAACCTCTGGAAGAACAAAGAGGACGCCATTGCCCAGATGAAAGCTCCCCTGCCGCTGGTGGATATCCTGAAAGTATCGGATGAAGAGCTGCCCCTGCTCACCGGCACCACCGATTGTGCCGAGGGCACAGCCCAGCTGGCACAGAACGGCATCCGGCTGATTTTCGTCACCTTGGGTGCAAACGGCGTATTCTACCGCTTTGGGGAGAAAACTGGCCATGTGGCTGGCGTCCCCTGCAAGGTGGGCGACACCAACGGCGCAGGTGACACCTTCTTTGGTGCTGCCCTGTCCAAGCTCTGCAAGGAGGAGTTGGACACCCTGACCGTGGACAAGCTGGAAAGCATTCTGGCCTTTGCTAACAAAGCGGCCAGCATCACCACCAGCCGCCATGGTGCTATTCCTGCCATGCCCACCCTTGCGGAAGTGGAGGGCTGACCTATGGCACAGGAGTTTTCCACCCGCTTTGCCCGCCATAAGGACGAGCTGGAATGGCTGTTCATGGAGCTGTACCACAACCGGGAAGGGCTGGAGGATCTGGAGCGGGAGATGGCAGAAGCCTACAACGCCCGCAGCGCCGAGCTGAAAGCGCTGGACAAGGCACGCTCTGCCGACCCGGAGTGGTACAAGCGGGGCAATATGTTCGGCATGACCATGTACACCGACCTCTTTGCCGGAAATCTGAAAGAACTGGCAAAGAAGCTGCCCTACCTCAAGGAGCAGAAGCTGACCTATCTGCACCTGATGCCCCTGCTGCAGATGCCCCACCCTCACAACGATGGCGGCTATGCGGTGGAGGATTTCGATACCGTAGACCCTGCCCTTGGCACCAATAAGGATCTGGAAAACCTGACCCGGGAACTGCGGAAAGCGGGCATCAGCCTGTGTCTGGATTTTGTCATGAACCACACCGCCAGCACCCACCGCTGGGCGATGGCGGCAAAGGCGGGCGACCCCTGGTTTCAGGCGTATTACCATCTCTATGACGACCGCACCATCCCCGACCAGTACGAGCAGACTGTGCCGCAGGTGTTCCCCAACACTGCCCCTGGCAACTTTACATGGTGTGAGGAAATGCACAAGTGGGTGCTGACCACCTTCCACGACTACCAGTGGGACCTGAACTACGCAAACCCGGCGGTGTTCGTGGATATGACCAAGAGCATCCTGCATCTGGCAAATCTGGGCGTGGAAGTGTTCCGCATTGATGCCGTGCCCTATATCTGGAAGCAGCTGGGCACGAACTGCCGCAATCTGCCGCAGGTGCACACCATCGTGCGGATGCTCCGCATGGTGCTGGAATGCGTCTGCCCGGCGGTCATCCTCAAGGGCGAGGTAGTCATGGCACCCAAGGAGCTTGCCGCCTACTTCGGCACGCCCGAAAAGCCGGAATGCCACATGCTCTACAACGTGTCCACCATGGTCAACCTGTGGAGCGCCCTTGCCAGCCGGGACACCCGGCTGCTGAAAGCCCAGCTGGATGCCCTCCACGCCCTGCCGGACAACTGCTGGTTCGTGAACTATCTGCGCTGCCACGATGACATTGGCTGGGGTCTGGACGAGGCGGTGGAAAACCGGCTCGGCATCGACCCGCAGAAGCACAAGGAATATCTGTACCACTTCTACGAGGGCAATTTCCCCGGCAGCTGGGCAAAGGGTGAGCTGTACAACTACGACCCTGCCACCGGCGATGCCCGCAGCTGCGGCACCACCGCCAGCCTGTGCGGCGTGGAACAGGCACTGGAAAAAGATGATAAGATCGCACTGGACTACGCTGTAAAGCGTGATCTTCTGCTGCACACTGCCATGGCGTTCTTACAGGGCTTCCCCATGCTGAACTGCGGTGACGAAATTGCCCAGTGCAACGGCTGGGACTACAAAAACGACCCTGACCGTGTGGAGGACAGCCGCAATCTGCACCGCAGCCGCTTCAACTGGGAAAACGCAAAACAGCGCACCCGGAAGGGCACGCTGCAAAACCAGTTGTGGCAGGGCATGGAGCATCTGCGCCAAATGCGGGCAGACCCCTGCTTTGCCCCGGATGCGTGGGTGACCACATGGGACAGCCACAACCCCGGCGTGCTGGCGCTGGTACGCAAGCGCGGCGAGGAAACGCTGGTGGGGCTGTTCAACTTTACCGAGTACCCGGCAGGAGCCAGTCTGGACGCTCTGGGCGGCGAGTATCACACCCCAGAGGGTGCTTCCGTCTGGCTGGCGGATGTGGAACTGGAACCGTATCAGGTGCTGCTGGTAAAAAACAAATAAGCAAAACGAGCCATCTGACTCTCTCTTTTCGCCAAAGTTTTCAGCGTGTTTTCTTGCACACTGCCGAAAGTGACGTGTTCTCAAAAGTTCGCGTTTGCGCAGCGGAGCAATGAAAGCCCCAGTGGGGCTTTTAAGCGACAGAACGGTCTTGCGCAGCAAGATGGAGGGGCCTCGCCCCGACAAGTTCACGTTGACACGGCTCGATTTTTGTGGTAATTTATCCCAACAATTTAATATAACATATTTTACTTAGAGTTTCAGCTCGGCTTCCGAAGGAGCCGGAGCAAGTTTTTAACTTTCTATCGCTACATAACGAACCCAAACCAAGGCCATCCCAGAAGGGATGGTCAGGTTCAGGTTGTTGTGTGGCGATTTTTTATTGCCAAATCCCGCACCGCACCTTGAAAATCGAAAGACCGTCTGCATGGGAAAGGCAGCCTCCAAACGCTCTGCGAAAAATACCATCTTCGCAGTCCTGAATTGGTCAATCGATGGGTAAAGTCGTATAATGGTCATAAAGCTTCCAAGAAAAACGCAGGAGGTTTCTTTATGGCGAAACGAAAATCTACGATCGATGAGCGGCTTGCTACCGTAAAAGAATATACAGAAGCCGGAAAGCCTTACGAACAGATCGCAAGAGAAAGAGGATTCTCTTATCGGCAGGTCTATGCGCGAAGAAAGTGTCCGAAACATTGCCAAGCAGTACGGCTGGGATCTCATCACGCCGCAGAATAGGGCAGATAAGTTCATGAAATTCATTGAAACGATGGATATGAGCTTCTCCTATAAGCCGGTCCTGCTCAAAGCGATTTATGAGTATATGGACATCAATGGCAGAGTTGCCCTGCCGGATGTGGTGGACTACTTTATTGACTTCTATGAGGACCACAAGGCACATGGGATGATCGCAGAGAAATCCACCAGCATTTACCAGAAGGGCTGTTATACCCGGAAGGATGTGGAGAAGAATATCCTCTCCAACCCCTTCAAGCGCTTTGAGAATATGCGATTCTTGATGCGCTGCAAGGACGTGGAGACTATCGAGGCAAACCCGATCATCTTCCGCAAGCTTACACGGGAAGATTGGCTGCATATTGTGGATGGCTGCGATAAGAGCCTTGAAAAATATTATGCACGAGTCAAGAAATAATAGGAGGACTGAAAGGGCGCGTAGTTGTCGCAAGCAATGTTTTCGTCTATACAAAAACACTTTTTGCGTTGCAAAATGCTTGTTGGGGAAGTGACCCAAACCCCTTTGTTCTGCATTTTCCAATGCTGGCTGCGCATCCCGATGGGACGCTTTTTACCCGGTGATGTTCTCCGGGTCGTTGAAGACTTGCATGAGGCGAGAAGCGGCTTCCGCCAGAGAAGCATACTTCATCTGTTCGGGAACAGGCGCATCCAGAAGCGTAATGCCCCATTCCTGCATACATTCCGCAAGCTCCTGTTGTGCTTGCAGTGCAGCCTCCCGGCGCACCTCCAGGGAAGCGTCCGTGTCCAGCACATAGGCAACAGTAAATGCGCCGTTACGATCTTCCGTCAACTGCACCATGGAGTGGTGGTCAGTCCAGAAGTGGCAGAACCAGACCCCGCCGCCGATGTTTTCCATGTTATGGCGGAGATCTTCTTCACCGCTCCATTGCGGCACCTCGGAAAGAATACTCTGCAACTGCTCATACGCCTGCTGTTCGGTAGGGGTGGCTTTCTTGCAACGGTATTCCTGCTGGATGGTACGCTGCCAGTACAATGCCAGCTTGCCGCACTTTGCCTGCTCGATCGCATCCTGAATATCGGCTAAAATGCTGTACCGTGGTTCTCTCATCTTGACACCCCCAAATAATCAACTCTTTAGGAAACAATACATCCTATAAGAATGATTATAGCCGAAAGGAATGCAAAAGAAAAGCGCACCGGCTAAATTTCAGCCGATGCGCTTGCAAAGTTTGTGATTTTATTCCTCGTTTATGAGATAAGGGAGATTGCCGATATAGGTGTCCAGCAGATCGAGTGCCGCTTTTTTCTGGATGGGAGTCAAACCTTCCAGCTTCTTTCGGATTTCATCGTCGGTCACATGGGATGCGCTGGGAACCAGATCGCACAGCAGTGTGTCTGCGGAAATATTCAGAGCATTCAGAAGTTTGACAATGGTGGCAAGACCGGGTTCCTTTAAGCCGCGCTCTACCATGCCGATATAGTTGGAAGAAAGCTCAGATTTTTCCGCAAGCTGTTCCAGCGTCAGCCCATGCTGTATCCGCTGCTCCCGTAGTCGCTGTCCAAAAAGCTCTTTCATAGTGCAACCTCATCCTATCGTGTTCTTTACACTCCATAGGATACCTGTCGGCCGCACCAACATACACAACCGAAAGAGATAAACCATTCCGTTAAAGATTGAATCAACAAAAAAGATTACCGGGTGCAGACCTCTTGCGGTCAACTCCCGGCAATCTTTTTTTATCGAACCTGCTCGTTCTCCTGTGCTGGCTTTTCCTCCGCAAAAAAGCGTTCCACGTTTTTCTGTGCCCGAACCAGTTCTTGCATCTCGTTCCGTGCCTTGCGGTAGTCCGGGTAGGCTGCTTTCTTTTGGGTCAATAGTTCTGCAAACTCCGCATCCAACTCCTTGACCTTCGGCAGTTTTTGCAGCCCGGCTTCGTCAAAGGCCGCTTTCGCCGCCTTGTGCAGGGTGATCTCCTCCCGGTGGGCTTCCAGAAACTTTTTACTGTACCCTGACTTGCGGTAGGCATCATAGACCGGGCGGGAAGCATAGTAGCGGATACCGTCCATCGTGACGGTCAGAACTTTTTTCATTGGTAAACCCTCCTTTGATGGATTCGGGAAGTTCAGCCCGAAAACAAAAAGCGCGTTCCTCTTTCTGTTCCGAGAGAACAGCGAGCGAACGCGCTATGTATGGAGAAAAGTGTTTTGCACGGTTTCTGGTAGGAATGTGAAAAATAGATTTACACAGTTTATCTTGTATTTACATGGATTTACAGGAAAGCGGCTACCAATTTTAGCAGAGAGCCGGAAAACGGAGTTCAAAAGGTGCTTTATGGGGCTTCATTAGCTTGAAACCTGATTTTATTAGCTGGAACCGAAAATTCTGCTAATGGCATTAGCTAGCTAATTTTGGTGATAGGTTCAAAATGAAAAATGCGAAGATCGTCTTTCACATGGAAAAATGACCTTCGCATTTTCTTAAAAGGATACCCCAGACAGGATTCGAACCTGCGGTCTCCTCCTTAGGAGGGAGGCGCTTTATCCAGCTAAGCTACTGAGGCACATTATGTATTACCGTTGATTTTTTTGAAATCCAACGCGTTCGGAAACGAATATGCAGAATGATTTTCACACCGAAGTGACCGACTACGTTGCAACCGGAACGGTGTTAAACTTGTTGCATCAAAATTTGTTGAGAAAACCGTGATTCTCGTTTTTGCTTTTGAATAGAGCAATCACTTCTGCACCCAAGGTATCAGGTTGACCGAATTCTTAGGAGGCGATCGCTCTATCCAACTGAGCTATATGGACTTATAAAAGGGGGCTTTTCCGGCATTTCTGCCCCGGATATCCGGCTGCAAAAACTCTGCCCTGCGCCGCCGGGTGTATACAGCGGCAGCGCAATAATTATAACAGAGTCTGCTGTTTTTTTCAAGCAAAGCCCCGGTGTACAGCGGATGATTCAGTTCCGATAGCAGCGGTCTTGGGTGACCAGCCAATCCTCGCAGCGGCGCTGGGCTTCTTCCAATGTGCCGCTGACGCAGTGGAACATCCGTCCCCGCAGCGAGCAGTAGGAATAGCGCAGTTTGCGGCTTCCGCTGGCGTCCTGAAAATAAACGTACCGGTCCTGTCCAGGCATCAAGTGGATCTGTTCCATGATCGTTCGCTCCTTTTCTCCCATCCGGGTCCCAAACACACAACGCTCCTATTGTATCATGTTTGTTCGATGGGGGCTATTGCTGCTTTGCCCAAAAAGACCCTTGGCTTTTTGGTGCTTCCACCCCTTGACAGACCTCTTATGACCATTGGCGGCCGCTGCCATTTCATCCATCTCCCGAAAGATACGATTGAACCCCAGGGAAAAAAGGTGTATCATAGAGAATATGAAAAAGGTATAAAGACCGCCGGACTGCAAAGCAGCCCTGAGCGGATGGAGAGGAGCCGTCATGGCGAAAAGAACGCAAAAAAAGCCCCGCAGCAAAGGCGGATGGCTGGCGGGACGCAGTGCGACCCAAATCATCTGTGTAAGTTTTTTGGTGGTGATCGCGGCTGGTACGCTGCTGCTGACCCTGCCGATTTCCAGCCGCAGCGGGCGTCTGGGTGTACTGGATGCCATGTTCACCGCCACCAGTGCCACCTGCGTCACCGGACTGGTGGTGCGGGACACTTGGACCCAGTTTTCCGCTTTTGGACAGTTTGTACTGCTGGCGCTGATCCAGATCGGCGGTCTGGGGCTGGTTACGCTGACCAGCTTCTTTGCGCTGGCCATGCGGCGCAGGATGGGCTTCCGGGGGCTGCGCCTGCTGGGAGAGAGCGTTTCTGCAGACAGCTTCTCCCAGGCCACCCAGGTGCTAAAGGTCGTGGTAGGGCTGGCCATTGGGTTTGAGAGCCTGGGCGCCGTACTGCTGATGTTTGCTTTTGTGCCGCAGTTTGGTCTGGAGGGGATCTGGATCAGCATATTCACCTCCATATCCGCATTCTGCAACGCCGGTTTCGATTTGTTTGGCCGCTTTGGGGAATATGCCTCTCTGACCCCCTATGTAAACAACTTCTATGTACAGGCTGTGGTCATCTTTATGATCGCCGCCGGTGGTCTCGGCTTCATGGTTTGGGTGGAGCTGGGCGAATACCGCAAAAAGCGTCGTCTGTCCCTGCACGCCAAGGTCGTGCTGCTGTTCTCGGTCCTGCTCTGGCTGGGGGGTGCCGCCGCCATCGTTCTGATGGAGTGGTCCAACCCTGCCACACTGGGTCCCTTGTCTGTGCCCGGCAAATTGATGGCCGGCCTGTTCCAATCGGTCTCCACCCGTACTGCAGGCATGAACACGGTGGACCTGGCGGCCTGCGGTCCCATTACCAAGCTGGTGATGAGCGTACTGCAATTTATTGGCGCAGCGCCTGGTTCCACCGGCGGCGGCGTAAAGGTGACCACCTTTGCCGTGCTGTTTCTGACCATCCGCAGTGTAGCCCAGGGCCGGGACGATTGTGTCATTGCCAACCACCGGATCGACCAAAAGACCGTTTACCGCTCCCTGACCATCATCACGCTGGGTGCGCTGGCCGCACTGGGCTCGGCTGTATTCGTCTACTATAACACCGCCGGTGTGGTATCGGTCATCGACTCCATTTTTGAGTCCTGCTCTGCGTTTGGCACAGTAGGTCTTTCGGTGGGTGTCACCTCTCAGCTAAATAGTGCAGCCAAGGTGCTGTATATGCTGGTCATGTTTACAGGCCGTGTCGGGCCGGTATCGCTGGCCATCAGCCTGACCTCAAAACCGGGCGACAATAAGCGGAAGATCCTGCCGGAAGGCCATATCAACGTGGGTTAAGGCAGCAAAAGGGCGCACTGCGGAGACCGCAGCGCGCCCTTTTTACTCTGCAAAGACAGCGTATTTACTGTGCGTACAGGCTTACGATATTCAGCAGCACCTGGGTAGCCTTGTCCATCCGCTCGACGGTGATGCACTCAAACACACCATGGTAATTGAATCCGCCGGTGCCCAGGTTGGGGCAGGGCAAGCCGTTCCAGCTCAGGGTAGCGCCGTCGGTACCGCCGCGCACCGGCTCCTCCACCGGCTCCAGTCCGGCCATCCGCACCGCTTTGCGGGCAGTCTCCACCAGGTGGAAATAGGGGCGCACTGCTTCCAGCATATTGCGGTAGCTGTCCTGGATCTCCACCGCAACACTGCCAGCGCCATACTTTCCATTCAGATAGGAAGCGATCTGGCGGAGATTATCCTTTTTGGCTCCCAGCTTGGCTGCATCGTGGTCCCGCAGGATATAATTCAGGGTCGCCGTGTTGATATCCCCCTGCATATCGCACAGGTGATAGAACCCCTGGCGGCCGTCGGTCGTCTCCGGCCGTGCCATCACAGGCAGCGCTGCATGGAATTCCATCGCCAGGTTGCAGGCATTGACCATCTTGCCCTTGGCGCTGCCAGGGTGGACCGACAGACCCCGGAGGGTGACGGTCGCATCCGCGGCATTGAAGTTCTCGTATTCGATGCCGCCCACATCGCCGCCGTCCACGGTATAGGCAAAATCGGCGCCAAAACCGGGGATATCAAACAGCAGTGCGCCCTCCCCGATCTCCTCATCCGGCGTAAAGCCGATGCACAGCTTGCCATGGGGGAGGTTTTCCGTCAGCAGGGTCTCTACTGCGGTCAGGATCTCTGCCACACCCGCCTTATCATCTGCACCCAGCAGCGTGGTGCCATCGGTCGTGATCAGGGTCTCCCCTTTCATGCTGGCCAAAAACGGGAAGGTGGATACCTTCATCACGGCACCAGTGCCCGGCAGTGTAACGTCCTTGCCGTTGTAATGCTCGTGCAGCACCGGACGCACCCCCTTACCGCTGGCATCGGGAGCGGTATCCATATGGGCGATCAGGCCCAGAGCGGGCTTGTCCTCGCAGCCAGGGGTAGCAGGCAGGCTGGCATACACATAGCCGTGCTCGTCTGCATAAGCGTTCTCCACGCCTAAGCCTTTCAGCTCCTCCACCAAAAGATATGCCAGATCCAGCTCCCGTGCCGCAGAGGGGTGGTCGCCGGAATGAGGGTCGGAGGTCGTGTGGACGGTCACATAGTGCAAAAGTCGTTCATAAGCGCGCATAAGTCCATACTCCTTTATCACAGATGTTGATTGATTTTATTGTATCATTCTCAAGGGAGAAACACAATCCAGGGGAGAGGGCGCATCACCCTGTTGTCAGCACCCAATCAGCCCGTTCCGGGATGCTGTACCGGGCAAAATAGCCTTCTTCCAGGGGGATCCAGCGCTGGACGAACAGGGGGTATCTCTCCCCTTCCCGGGCTTGCAGCCGCCGGGCCTGTTCCGCCGGGCTGCACCGCAAAAAGATGCGCAGGTCGTAACAGTCCGCCAGGGCCGGATGATGGGAGTAACTGCCCTCTACCAATACCACCGCCCCAGGGATACGCTCCTCCGGGGGCAGATACCGCCCCTGACGGCAGCTGTAAGCCCGGACTGTAAAGGGCTGCCCTGCCCGGGCAGGGTCCAGCACTTCTGTCCGCAGCCGGGCCAGGTCCATATTTGCAGCCGGGGTGTGCATCCAATCCGGGGTGCGGCGGTCCAAAGGCAGATAATAGTCATCGGTGTGCAGCACGGTGCACTCCGGCAGACGCTGGGCCAGCTGCCCGGCCAGGGTGGTCTTTCCGCTGCCGCAGCAGCCATCCAGCCCCACCAGCACCGGCCTGTCCGAGGCCGCTGCCAGCAGGGGGGCCAGCTTCTCCATAAGGGCATCACAATAGGTAGAAACCATAGGCAGTCACAACTCTTTCTTATCATTCGATCGCATCCTAGAACAGTATAGCACGCCTGACGGAACGGGGCAACGGGTGTGCAGGCGTACATTCTGCCCAAGGGAGAGCGAACCGGAGAAAACGTCGTTGTTAGTTTGCACAAACTTCCTCTTCCTCCCCAAAAAGCATTGACAAGACCGGTTAGTTGCAGTAAACTTCTTTTTGTAAAACGAGTTAAACAGTGCTAACCCGCAAGGAGGGACACAGTATGATGCCGCTGACAATGGCAAGACCCGGCGAGAGCTTTGCGATCCGCCGGATCACAGGCAAGGATGAGGTGCGCCAGCACCTGGCAGAGCTCGGCTTTGTAATGGACAGCGAGGTAACGGTGGTCAGTGAAGTGGCCGGTAATCTGATCTTACAGGTCAAAGACAGCCGCATTGCGCTGGATCACACGATGGCAAGCCGGATCATGGTTTGATGTCCCGCCTGTGGGCAGGAGAAGGAGGATTCGTTATGAAAACACTAAAGGATGTCCCTGTGGGGCAGTGCGCTACGGTAGCCCGCCTGCACGGCGAAGGCCCTGTAAAGCGCCGGATCATGGATATGGGAGTCACCAAAGGGGTGGAGATCTATGTCCGCAAAGTCGCTCCCCTGGGGGACCCTATGGAGCTGACCGTCCGGGATTATGAGCTGACCCTGCGCCGTGCAGACGCAGAGCTGATCGAAGTGGTGTAAAGGGAGGCGGCATATGAGCATCAAAATCGCACTGGCTGGCAACCCCAACTGCGGCAAGACCACGTTATTCAATGCCCTGACCGGCTCCAACCAATATGTGGGCAACTGGCCCGGCGTTACGGTGGAAAAAAAAGAGGGCAAGCTAAAAGGGGCAGAGGATGTTTTGATCCAGGATCTGCCCGGCATCTATTCTCTCTCTCCCTACACGCTGGAAGAAGTCGTCTCCCGCAATTATCTGGTCAATGAAAAGCCGGACGCCATCCTGAACATCCTGGACGGCACCAACATCGAGCGCAACCTCTACCTGACCACCCAGCTGCTGGAGCTGGGCATCCCGGTGGTTCTGGCTGTGAACATGATGGACCTGGTACGCCGCAGCGGTGACCAGATCGACCTGGAAAAACTGGGCCAGACTCTGGGCTGCAAAGCGGTGGCCGTCAGCGCCCTGAAAGGGGAGGGCGGCATGGAGGCTGCACAGCTGGCTGCGAAAGCCGCGCGGGAAGAACAGCCCGGCCAGCATCCCCATGTATTCACCGGCAGTGTGGAGCACGCTTTGGCGCATATCGAAGAGTCCATCCAGGACCAGGTAGAACCTCGCTCTCTGCGCTGGTATGCGGTCAAGCTGTTTGAACGGGATGAGAAGGTGCAGCAAGAGCTGTCCCTGCCCGCAGACCAAATGGCCCATATCGACCAGCATATCCAGGACTGTGAGCAAGAGATGGAGGACGATGCCGAAAGCATCATTACCAACCAGCGGTATGCCTATATCCAATCCGTCGTATCCCGCTCGGTGTGCAAAAAGCCCCGGGCGCAGCATATGACCATCTCGGATAAGGTGGATCGTATCGTGACCCACCGGGTGCTGGCACTGCCCATCTTTGCCCTGGTCATGTGGCTGATCTATGCACTTTCCATGGGCACCTCCCTTGCGGATGGAGGCATTGGTATCGGCACCTTTGCCACCGACTGGACCAACGATGTTCTGTTTGGAGAGTGGGTCCCCGGCATTGTGGGCGGCTGGCTGGAAAGCCTGGGTGTGGCTGGCTGGCTCAGCAGCCTGATCCTGGACGGCATCGTAGCTGGTGTAGGCGCTGTGCTGGGTTTTGTACCCCAGATGCTGGTACTGTTCTTGCTGCTCTCCATTCTGGAGGATGTGGGTTATATGGCCCGCGTTGCCTTTATCATGGACCGTATCTTCCGCCGGTTCGGCCTGTCCGGCAAGAGCTTTATCCCTATGCTGGTGGGCACCGGCTGCGGCGTGCCGGGTGTGATGGCCTCCCGCACCATTGAAAATGAGCGGGACCGCCGCATGACCATTATGACCACCTGCTTTATCCCCTGCGGCGCTAAGATGCCCATTATCGGCTTGTTTGCCGGTGCACTGTTTGGCGGCTCCAGCTTGGTAGCCGTATCCGCCTACTTTATCGGCATGGCTGCCATTGTAGTGTCCGGTATTATCCTGAAAAAGACCCAGCTGTTTGCAGGCGAGCCGGCACCTTTTGTCATGGAGCTGCCCGCCTACCATCTGCCCGCCTGGGGCAACGTACTGCGTGCTGCCGGTGAGCGGGGCGGTTCCTTTATCCGCCGCGCTGGCAGCGTGATCCTGCTGTCCACCATTTTGCTGTGGTTCCTCCAGAGCTTTGGCTTTGAGGGCGGACAGTTCGGCATGGTGGAAAACAGCGATGCCTCCCTGCTGGCAGCTGTAGCCGGTGTCATTGCACCGGTATTCGCCCCCCTGGGCTTTGGCGATTGGAAACCCACCGTGGCCACCTTTACCGGTTTGATCGCCAAAGAAAACGTCGTTGGCACCCTGGGTGTGTTGTATGGCTTTGCTGAAGTAGCCGAGGAAGGCGAAGAGATCTGGGCGAACATTGCCGCCGACTTTACTCCGCTGGCTGCCTACAGCTTTATGATCTTCAACCTGTTGTGCGCCCCCTGCTTTGCCGCTATGGGTGCGATCAAACGGGAGATGAACAGCCCCCGCTGGACGGTTTTGGCCATTGGTTATATGTGCCTGCTGGCTTACTGTTCTTCCTTGGTGGTGTATCAGCTGGGCGGCCTGATCACGGGTGAGATCGGCTTCAGCTTCTTCACCGCAGCAGCCATCGCTGTGCTGGCTTTTGGACTGTGGATGCTGCTGCGTCCCGCACCCAAACATGACCTGAAACAAAATCACCGCACCGCTGTGGAGGCTTCGTCCCGCAGCTGATAGTGCAGACAAAAAACAAGAAAGGAGCGTGTCCGCTCTATGATGGATTTTATCGCCGCAAATTTTAACCTGCCCACCGTATTGATCGCTTTGTTGGTGATAGCCGGTATCCTGCTGGCTGTGCGCAGCGTCCGGCGTTCCGGTGGCTGCAAGTGTTCTGGCAACTGCGGCAGTTGTTCCGGATGTTCGGGCAGCTGCTCCTGTCACAACTCCTCCTCTGCACCGAAAAAGTGACCCGCAACTAAAAAACAGGCAGTTCCTAGAACTGCCTGTTTTTTTTTGCGTCACAAAACTTTCTCCAAGCCGCTCAATCAAAAAGGAAAATCTCCTCGATCGGCGCCCCGACTGCCCGGGAGATATCCACAGCCAGACGCAGCGAAGGGTTATACTGGGCTTTTTCCAGCCGCATGATCGTCTCCCGCCGAACCCCTACCATCTGCGCCAGCTGCTCCTGGGTCAGACCTTTTGCCTGTCGAAACCGCTTCAGTCTACATTCAAACTCTGCCATGGTTCACTCTCCACGCTCCTGATCATCATGATCGTAACGGTACAGCAGATATTCCGTCAAAAACATCCACAGCGCCAAAGTCAGAGAAAGGATGATAATGAACGCAATCAGCAGATATTCCAAACTGCCAAACAAGCGCCCTTGACAGAGAATGACCAGCGAGACCATCAGGATCGTAAATGCAATGTTTGCGGCTTTGAGCTTGGCTCTGTCCGCATTCTGCCGGAATCGCTCATCCATAAAGGTCCCGGACATCTTCCCCTCGTAATAAAACCCGAAGAAACCAAAGAATAGAAAGAACGCAAATGGAAACACCGAGCCATCAATGTGGTAGGTCCAGAACCCTCCAAATCCCAGAAAGCCCAATATTCCCAGCAAGCCCAGCTTTGGGTTTAGCTGACGGGTCGTTTTACCTGCCCCTTTTTTATCCTGGCTGCGGAGGCTTGCTAAGATCAACGTTGCCACCAATGCTGCGGCATATCCCCAAATAAGTATCAGAGCAAAAATCATGGGAAAATCCTGAGCATGGAACACATAGCTCCCAAAATCCATCGGTTCCACCAAGCGGCTGTCATTGTACTGTACAGAATACCATACCGCTGCCAGCAGCACCAACACGCAAACGATGCCTGCGCCAGTCCAGATCTTCCACTTTTTCTTCATGTTCAGCCCTCCAACAAGATATATTTGTCTCTTTATGAGACAAATATATCACCAAGAATGTTCTGTGTCAACCATTTGCAAAAATAAAAAGCCGCAAAGAGAAAACCCCTCTGCGGCTTTTTCGAATATAAGGACAGCGCTACCTGGCCATGAGCGCCTATGGCAACCTAACAGACAACAACTTCCTGCAAGGCTTCAAAAGAACGCTATGCATCGTGTCGTCCTTTTAGATTATACCATATTTTATCCTATTATTCCATTCTATTTCCTGTATTTTTCAAATATTATACTCTATTTTTTCCTAAAGTTTGCAGTGTAAGTTACAAAATAAAAAGAGCCTTTCTGAAACAGAAAAGCTCTTTTTATGGTGCCCTCCAGGGACTCGAACCCTGGGCCCACTGATTAAGATAAACCAACGTGCAACAATCGTTAATTTTCAAAATTGCGTCAATTTGTTATTTTTATCGTTTTGTCGTAAATTTGTGTTTTGCATCTGCTGCATTCTTTGCACCTGTTGTCCCCTCTCGCATCCGTTATCTAGCCGTTCCGGTGTGCAAAAGTGTGCAGAGCCACAATCAGCCCCTTAAAGCAGGCATCGGTTTTTATGCAAAGCCGGGAAAATGGCCGGGTTCGAACCCAAAACGGCAGCTGCAATCTTGCCTGTTTAGCCCAAACATCAAATGTACATCAACAACTACGATTCCTGGCAGGGATTTGGACAACTGCGATCTCTTATAAATCCAAAGCAGCTCTTTCTATGTGGACTTTTCTGGGTGGAAATACCCAGAGGGTTCACTTTTTTATTTTATCGACAGCGCCTCCATCCGGGCTATACTGCTGTTTTGAAATTTATTTGGCAGCAAAAAACTGAAGGATCACGACTTGTTATAAAGCGTGACGGATTTCAGACAAAAGCGCACAAGGCTTGAACAAAGCCGTAAGATCACTTCCTGGAGCGACAAAGACTTATACAGTCTTAGTTTCGATTGCAGGATCCTTTTCCCCACTTAATACTTTAAGCGGTATTATTGCCTTGCAAGAAAGAAATGAGGTGTACAATCATGAGCATTACAAATGCGGCGAGAAGATTTGAACAGAGATTTGACGCAAAAGCGGAGCGCTTTATTTGGCATCATCCGCTACTTGGCTCCATCTCCATCTTTGTTGGAATGCCATTACTGGTTTTGGCGTGTGTCTGTATCAGTACGATCGTTATCTCCTTTCCTATAGCATGGCTTTTGGGTTGATTGTAATCTTTATTTCATCTTTAAACGCACAAAAGATGACTAATGCCATTTTTAGAGGAAAGGTTTTATGATATTGAGGACAGCAAAAAAGGAGGATGAATCTTATGCAAATGCTAATTGCACTCATAGGTGTATGTGCGGCAGCAATGCTGCTGTGGTATGTCTATATTTTAATGAAGGGAGATGATCAGGCATGAGCACCATGATTCAGTATGTTTTATACCTTGCCATCCTGGTTGTTTTGGCAATTCCGCTGGGCGCATACATAAAAAACGTCATGAACGGCGAGAAAACTTTTTTGTCCAAAGTTCTGACACCGTGCGAAAACCTGATTTACAAGGTTATGCGTGTGGACAGAGAAGAACAGATGACATGGAAAAAATATGCGGTAAGTGTAATTGTTTTTTCCGGTATCGGGCTTGTTTTTCTGTTCCTGCTTCAACTTCTGCAGGGAGTTCTTCCCGGAAACCCGCAGAATCTTTCCGGTGTGAAATGGGATTTGGCATTTAACACTTCTGCAAGTTTCATTACCAATACAAACTGGCAGGCATATTCCGGTGAATCCACATTGAGTTATCTCACTCAGGCTTTAGGTCTGACTGTTCAGAACTTTGTTTCCGCAGCTACAGGTATCGCCGTTCTATTTGCATTGATCCGTGGCTTTATCAAGGTGAAATCCTCCGGGCTGGGAAGCTTTTGGGTGGACTTGACCCGCATTGTGGTTCACATCCTACTCCCGCTGAATCTGGTTATTTCTCTGTTGCTGGTAGGCGGCGGCGTGATTCAGAACCTGAAAAGTGCAGAAACAGTATCCCTTGTAGAACCGATTGCCGTCAGTGCAGAAGGCGAAATCCTTGAGGATGCGGTAATTGACTTAGACACCGAAACCGTCACTGTAGATGGCGAAATCGTTTCGGATGCACAGATCGTCACCGAGCAGTTCGTACCGATGGGTCCTGTGGCCAGCCAGGTCGCAATCAAACAGACCGGCACCAACGGCGGCGGTTATATGGGCGTCAACTCCGCACATCCTTTGGAAAATCCCAATGCCTTTACCAATCTGATCGAAATGATTTCCATTCTACTGATTCCGGCGGCACTGTGTTTCACATTCGGTTCTGCGGTAAAGAACAAGAAGCAGGGTGTTGCGATCTTTATGGCAATGTTTGTCTGTCTGGTTGTTGCCTTGAGCTGCATCGCCGTTACTGAACAGGTTGGAACACCCCAGCTTGCACAAAACGGCGCAGTCAATATGTCAATGGCAGAACAGGCAGGCGGCAATATGGAGGGCAAGGAGACTCGATTCGGCATTGCAGCGTCCTCTACCTGGGCAGCCTTCACCACAGCAGCTTCTAACGGCTCTGTAAATTCCATGCATGACAGCTACACGCCGCTTGCCGGTATGGTGACTATGCTGCTGATGCAGCTCGGCGAGGTTATTTTCGGCGGCGTGGGCTGCGGTCTTTACGGTATGCTTGCTTTTGCCATTCTGACGGTGTTTATTGCTGGCCTGATGGTAGGCCGCACCCCGGAATTCCTTGGAAAGAAAATTGAGCCTTATGAGATGAAATGGTCGGTACTGGTTTGCCTTGCAACACCCATTGCAATTCTGGTCGGCAGCGGTCTTGCCGCTGTAGTACCCTCTGTCATGGATAGCCTGCATAACGGCGGTGCCCACGGTTTCTCTGAAATGCTGTATGCCTACTCATCCTGTGGCGGCAATAACGGCTCTGCCTTTGCCGGTTTCAATGCGAATACCGTATTTCTGAATGTAAGCCTGGGACTGGTGATGCTCTTTGCCCGGTTCCTGCCCATCATCGGCACACTTGCAATCGCAGGCAGCCTGGCTGGGAAAAAGAAAATTGCCACGACTGCGGGCACCTTGTCTACCACAAATGGAATGTTTGTGTTCCTGCTGATTGTTGTGGTATTGCTGATCGGTGCGCTGAGCTTCTTCCCGGCGCTTGCCCTTGGTCCGCTTGCTGAGTTCTTTGGCAGTATTGCGTAAAGGAGTTTTACAGATATGCGTACAAAACAGGAAAGTGCTTTTGCCGACCGGAAAATGCTCGGCAGGGCAATTAAAGATTCTTTTGCGAAATTAAGTCCGAAAACACAGGCAAAAAACCCGGTCATGTTTCTGGTTTTTGTGTCTGCGATCTTGACCAGTATCCTTTGGGTGGCATCCCTGTTCGGGTTAAAAGACGCTCCAAGCGGATATACACTGGCGATTGCCATTATCCTTTGGTTTACCGTGCTATTTGCCAACTTTGCCGAGGCCATTGCAGAAGGTCGTGGTAAAGCACAGGCAGATTCTCTCCGGGCATCCCGAAAGGATGTGGACGCACATAAAATCCCCTCTGTATCGCAGAAGGACAGCGTAACTGTGGTTCCATCCGCCCTGCTGAAAAAAGGGGAACTGGTGATCGTCAAAGCAGGAGAGCAGATTCCGGCAGACGGCGAAGTCGTAGAAGGTGCGGCATCTGTGGATGAAAGCGCCATCACCGGCGAATCCGCTCCTGTAATTCGTGAGGCAGGCGGCGACCGCAGCGCTGTAACCGGCGGCACCACTGTACTGTCGGACTGGATTGTTGTCAGAGTGACCAACGAAGCCGGAGAAAGCTTTCTGGACAAGATGATTGCGATGGTAGAAGGTGCTGCCCGGAAGAAGACGCCCAACGAAATTGCTTTGCAGATTTTTCTGGTAGCCTTGTCCATTATCTTTATCTTGGTGACAGTCTCTCTCTACACTTATTCCATTTTTTCGGCAAAGCTGGCGGGAATTGAGAATCCCACCTCTGTAACAACTCTGGTAGCGCTGTTGGTGTGCCTTGCGCCTACCACCATTGGTGCCTTGCTTTCCGCCATCGGTATTGCCGGTATGTCCCGACTGAACCAGGCAAATGTTCTGGCCATGAGTGGTCGTGCCATTGAAGCCGCCGGTGATGTAGACACTCTGATGCTTGACAAAACCGGAACAATCACCCTGGGCAATCGACAGGCATCGGAGTTCATTCCGGTAGATGGTGTTGATATCCAGGAACTGGCGGACGCCGCTCAGCTTTCTTCTCTGGCCGATGAAACCCCCGAGGGCAGAAGCGTTGTTGTGCTGGCAAAGGAGCAGTTTGGAATTCGTGGCAGAAGCCTTCAGGACAAGAATATGCACTTTGTCCCCTTTACTGCCGTGACTCGTATGAGCGGCGTTGACTTTGACGGCAACGAAATCCGAAAAGGCGCAGCAGATGCCATGCAGAGTTATGTGACCCATGCAGGCGGAATGTATTCTCAAGACTGTGATCGGGTCGTCAAGTCTATTGCGTCCAAGGGCGGCACACCTCTGGTTGTGGCTAAGAACCACAAGATTCTCGGCGTTATCTATTTGAAGGATATTATCAAGCAGGGTGTGAAGGAGAAATTCGCAGATCTGCGGAAAATGGGCATCAAGACCATTATGATCACCGGCGACAATCCGATTACTGCTGCGGCCATTGCTGCCGAGGCCGGTGTGGATGACTTCCTTGCGGAAGCAACGCCGGAAGGAAAGCTGGCAATGATCCGTGATTTTCAGGCCAAGGGCCATTTGGTCGCCATGACAGGCGACGGCACCAACGACGCTCCGGCTTTGGCACAAGCAGATGTTGCAGTTGCCATGAACAGCGGCACACAAGCAGCAAAAGAAGCAGGCAACATGGTGGATTTGGACTCTTCCCCCACAAAACTGATCGACATTGTGCGCATCGGCAAACAGCTTTTGATGACACGAGGCAGCCTGACTACCTTCTCCATTGCCAACGATGTGGCAAAATACTTTGCCATTATTCCGGCGCTGTTTATGGGACTTTATCCGGGGCTGTCTGCTCTGAATATTATGGGGCTGCATTCCCCGCAAAGCGCTGTCCTCTCTGCGATTATTTATAATGCACTCATCATTATTGCGCTCATTCCGTTGGCGCTAAAAGGTGTGAAATATCGTGAAGTTGCTGCTGGAAAGCTGCTGTCACGGAACCTGCTGGTTTATGGTCTGGGCGGTCTGGCGGCTCCCTTTATCTTTGTGAAACTGATTGATGTTCTGCTGGTGTTTACCGGCCTGGTATAAGGAGGAGGCAAAATATGAGTGCGATAACAACGAAAGCCATCTCGTATTTTGAAGGAATTCTTGGAATGACCTTAGCCGTCCTATGTGCGATCACACTGCGTTTCGCCATATGGGAACCGGAATTGCTTCAGAAAATTTTTCTCACCATCTTCGGATAAGGGGGTATATATTATGAAAACAATAAAAAGTGTACTGCCAAAGGCAGGTATGATCTTTTTAATCTTTACGCTGCTGTGCGGCGTGATCTATACGGGTGTTGTCACAGGAATTGCTCAGCTGATTTTCCCGGACAATGCAGGCGGAAGCATCATTGAAGTAGACGGAAAAAAATATGGCTGTGAATTACTTGGGCAGCAATATACAGATGAAGCCCATATGTGGGGGCGCATTATGAATATTGATGTTTCAACCTATACGGATGAAAACGGAAAGGCACTGATGTACGCCGCTCCCTCCAACCTCTCTCCGGCAAGTGAGGAGTATGCACAGCTTGTGGCAGAACGTGTAGAAAAGCTCCGCAATGCAAATCCTGAAATGGACGAAACAGCTGTTCCGGTGGACCTTGTCACCTGTTCCGGCAGTGGGCTTGATCCCCATATTTCCCCGGCAGCAGCGGAATATCAGGTAGCACGCATTGCAAAGGCAAATGATATGACCGAAGATGAAGTGCGTGAGATCATCCAAAACTGCACCGACGGACGATTCCTTGGCATCTTTGGTGAAGAGACCGTCAATGTGCTGGAAGTCAATCTGATGCTGGACGGTATTCTGGAGCGGTGAAATGAACATAGCTAAAATCATGATTCCCAAAATCTCCACTGTATTTCTTTATGAAAAGGATACGATTCGTCAGGGATTGGAACGGTTTATGGTACATGGCTATACCGCTGTCCCGGTACTGAATGATCAGGAACAGTATATTGGAAGCGTGACGGAGGGAGATTTCCTCCGCCACCTTCTTGTTTGCCAGACAACAGACTTGAAAGTACAGGAGGGATACCGACTTGGCAGCATTGTTCGCAGAGATTTTTGCCCTGCGTTGCAAATAGATGCAGATTCCGAGCAGGTTGTAACTTCAATGTTGAATCAGAATTTTGTCCCCATCGTTGATGGCCGGAATGCTCTATGCGGGATTCTGACAAGGAAACGGCTGATTGAATTTCTGGCACAAGCTCGTGATAAAAAAGAATAAGTCCTGCATCTTTAGACGGCCTTAATACAGATACGCATCCTCTTTTACTTTCTTTACTCCCTTTGATTTATAATTAAGGGCACATAAAGGGGTATAAAGAAGGATTGCAGTTATGGGAGTAGTGTTGTCAAAAAGTTGGCAACGCCTTTCTCGGATGCATTGTTTACTTCTACCTCAGCAGTTTGTGTAACCGGACTCATTATACATGATACGGCAACATACTGGTCGGCCTTCGGCCAGTTTGTCATTTTACTGCTGATTCAGATTGTAGTCATGGGGGTATTACCATAGCCGCATCCTTTGCAATGATTTCCGGTCGGAAGATTTCTTTGATAGGAGGGTTAAAATGGAACTGCCAAGACAAGATCCGGATCAGCTTCTTCGTGCGATCCGTAACGATGCATCCACTAAGAAAAGCGGAAAACTCAAAATCTTTTTCGGTTATGCCGCAGGTGTCGGAAAAACCTATGCCATGCTTCAGGCGGCTCATCAGGCTAAGGAGCGCGGCATCGATGTGGTTGCTGGATACATAGAACCCCATGCCCGACCCCAGACGATGGCACTTCTGGACGGCTTGGAGCAGCTTCCTGTGAAACAAGTTGCTTACGAAGGAATGACCCTTCGTGAATTTGATATTGATGCTGCGCTCAAGAGAAAGCCCCAGCTCATACTGGTGGATGAGTTGGCCCATACCAACGCCGGAAGCAGTCGGCACACGAAGCGGTATCAGGATGTTCAGGAACTGCTAAATACTGGAATTGATGTCTATACGACTGTAAATGTCCAACATATCGAGAGTCTCAACGATACCGTAGCCTCTATCACCGGAATTCTTGTGCGGGAGCGTATTCCGGATTCCATCTTTGATCAAGCAGATCAGGTAGAACTGGTGGATGTTGAGCCTGCGGAGTTGCTGGAACGACTGGCAAGTGGAAATGTGTACCGGGAAGATCAGGCGCAGCGGGCAACAGTTAATTTTTTCACGCTGGAAAATCTCACCGCATTGCGGGAAATCGCCCTCCGTCGGTGCGCTGACCGGGTGAACTTGCTGACGGAAAGCGCCAGAGTACAGAGCCGAGGCGATTACCATACAGACGAGCGCATTCTGGCATGTCTTTCCTCGTCGCCGTCCAACGCAAAAATCATTCGGACTGCTGCAAGGATGGCAAGAGCCTTTCGGGGAACGTTTACCGCTCTTTATGTGGAAACGCCAAATACAGCGGCGATGAGTGACGATGATAAAAAGCGTTTGCAGGATAATAAGCGTCTGGCCCAGCAACTTGGCGCTGCGATTGAGACAAGTTATGGCGATGACGTGCCTTATCAGATTGCGGAATTTGCCCGTCTTTCCGGCATCTCAAAAATCGTAATTGGGCGAAGTACCATTGCACGAAAGAATATTTTCAGCAAGCCCACCTTGACGGAACGCCTGATTTCCAGCGTACCTAATCTGGATATTCATGTGATACCGGATGCCAGCACAGGAACCAGCTATCAGGAAAAAAAGAGTAAGGCGCAGGTAGATGCGATGCCCCTGCGTGATGTTCTGAAGAGTATAGTCGTATTGCTGGTAGCTACACTGATTGGCTGTGGCTTCGACGCTCTTGGTTTCACGGAGAGTAATATTATCGCAGTTTACATATTAGGCGTACTTGTGACCGCTGTAATCACAACCAACCGATTGTGCGGAATTCTGACCTCGGTTGTCAGTGTGCTGGTTTTCAATTTCTTTTTTACCACTCCGAGACTGACATTCCATTTTGACGATCCGAACTATATTGTTACCTTTACCATTATGTTTATCGTAACATTGCTTTCCGGATCTCTTGCTACCCGGCTGAAAGAAAATGCGAAACAATCTGCCCATACAGCTTACCGTACAAAGATTCTTTTTGAAACCAACCAGCTTCTGCAAAAAGAGCAGGATGAGAATGCGGTGATCACCGCTACGGCAGGGCAGCTCATGAAGCTGCTGAAAAAAGATATTGTCGTCTACCTGTCTGATGGTAAAGAACTTGCCACTCCTAACGTTTTTCGTGCTGTTAATAGCACTCAGGAAGATTTAATTTCTGAGAACGAGAAAGCAGTCGCCGATTGGGCCTTCCGAAACAATAAACACGCCGGTGCCACAACAGATACATTATCCAGTGCAAAGTGTTTATACCTTGCGATTCGGGTCAACCAGCATGTATATGGAGTGGCTGGTATTGCGGTGAACGGTATTCCGCTGGACTCTTTCGAAAACAGCGTACTCCTCTCTATTCTGGGCGAGTGCGCTTTGGCACTTGAAAACATCAAAAACGCCAAAGAAAAAGAGGAAGCGGCTGTTCTGGCGCAAAATGAACAGCTTCGTGCTAACCTGCTGCGGGCAATCTCTCATGATCTTCGAACCCCTTTGACAGCGATTTCTGGCAGCGCAGGCAATTTGCTTGCAAATTACAAAAAGATGGATGATGCATTGCGGGAGCAGACCTTTACCGATATTTATGACGATTCCATGTGGCTGATCAATCTCGTTGAAAACCTGTTGGCAGTCACACGAATTGAGGGCAAACAGGTCAATCTAACTCGGAGTATCGAGCTCATGGATGAGGTCGTTTCTGAAGCACTGAAGCACATCAACAGAAAGAGTAAAGAACACACCATTCGTGTGACCAGCGGTAAAGACTTTATCCTTGCCCACATTGATGCGAAGCTGATCGTTCAGGTGATTATCAATTTGGTTGACAACGCCATCAAATATACCCCTGTCGGTTCAGTAATTGAAATACATACCGATCAAAAAGAGCAATGGGTCACGGTTTCCGTTTCCGACAACGGCCCTGGGATTCCCGATGAGCAGAAACCCCGTATTTTCGATATGTTTTATAGTGGGGCCAATAAAGTGGTCGACAGCCGCAGAAGCCTTGGATTGGGGCTGTCCCTCTGTAAGTCCATTGTGACCGCCCACGGCGGCACGATTTCCGTATCAGACAATCAGCCAAATGGCACTGTGTTCACATTTACATTACCCGCCGGGAAGGTAGAACTTCATGAATAAACCTTTGATATTAGTGGTTGAGGATGACCCATCTATACGAAATCTCATTACAACCACATTGAAAACAAATGATTATCGTTATGTGGTAGCGCCCAGTGGCTCGACAGCCATTATGGAGGCCACATCGCACAATCCTGAAATCATCTTGCTGGATTTGGGCTTGCCGGATATGGATGGCGTTCAAGTCATTCAAACGGTACGCTCCTGGTCCAATGCCCCCATCATTGTAATTAGCGCCAGAAGTGAAGATAATGACAAAATTCATGCATTGGATGCCGGAGCTGACGATTATCTGACAAAACCTTTTTCTGTTGAAGAATTATTGGCTCGACTTCGGGTGACGCAGCGAAGACTCTCTCTGATGACGGCGGAAATGGTAACCGCCAGTTCTGTATTTGTGAATGGTAAGTTGAAAGTGGATTATGCCGGGGGATGCGCTTATCTGGATGAAAACGAACTTCACCTGACACCCATTGAGTATAAGCTTTTGTGTCTGCTGTCCAAGAATGTCGGCAAGGTACTGACCCATACCTTTATCACACAAAATATCTGGGGCCGCAGTTGGGATAACGATGTCGCTTCCCTGCGGGTATTTATGGCAACACTGCGGAAAAAACTGGAGCCAACAGAGGAGTCCCCGCAATACATCCAAACACATATTGGTGTGGGCTACCGTATGATAAAAGTAGAATAATACTATGCGGTCGGCCAGTGATCACAGATGCATCAGATGTTCAACATACCGAATTGAAGCTCATGCCGAATCACCGTTTGAATTTGTGGTCGCTGCGAACCTTTCTGACCGTGGATGACGAAACGTTTGAACGCTTGCAGAAACGGTTTGAGAGCATGGTACGATAACCTGTTTCTGATTTAAAAAACTTGTCAAGAGGGCTGGCACCGTCCAGTCCTCTCTCTTTTTGCTAAAGTTCCCCTTTCTTTTTCTTGCACACTGCCGAAAGTGACGTATTCTCAAAAGTTCGCGTTTGCGAAGCGAAGCGGAGCAATGAAAGCCCCAGTGGGGCTTTTAAGCGACAGAACGGTCTTGCGTAGCAAGATGGAGGGGCCTCGCCCCGACAAGTTCACGTTGGCACGACTCGATTTTTGTGGTAATCCATCCCAACAATTCAATATAACATATTTTACTTAGAGTTCCAGCTCGGCTCCCAAAGGAGCCGGAGCAAGTTTTTAACTTTCTGATTGCTACATAGCAAACCCGAACCAAGGCCATCCCAGAAGGAATGGTCAGGTTCAGGTTGTTGTGTGGCGATTTTTTATTGCCAAATTCAGCACCGCACCTTGAAAACCGCAGGACCGTCTGCACGGGATACCCGGCGATGACCCCCCAGTGGGAGAGCCGGAAAACACCGCCGGAAGGGGGCAGGAAAGCCATACAGGGAGAACAGTGCGCTCAGCCTCATGTGTTCAAAATGAGCACATGAGGTTATTCTCTCTAGTTTGTACCCATGTGGACAAATTGTCTGCATGAATTCTGGCCGTGTTACGCTTAACCTCGACTTGACATTTTGTCAAGCCACGATGAAATCTGGTAAGTGCCGATTTCCGGCACTTACCAGATTACTGTAACGCGATCGTTCTGTGGTGGGTTACGAAAACCGTAACTCACCACTTACCACCCTGTTTATCTTTCTTCTGCACTTTTCAACGCACTTTTGCGGTATTGCAGGGGGCTTTGCCCGGTGGCTTTTGCAAAGCGGGTAGAAAAGTTGCTGGCATCCCCAAAGCCTACCTTCTGTGCAATTTCACTGACGCTGTGGTCGGTGAGGACAAGCAGTTCCTTTGCCTGTGTAATGCGGAAGTTGACCAGATAATTATACGGTGTCGTGCCCATATACCGCCGAAACAGCCGCAGAAAATAGCTTTTGCTCATGTGCGCCTCTGCCAGCAGGTCGGCAAGGCAAAGTTCCTGCTGGTAATTTTTGCGCAGGGTCTCCGCCGCCTGCAAAATCACCTGCCGTGCGCTGGTGGTTTCGGCCTGTGCAAGGATGCTCCGGGCGCACAGCGCCAGCATCTCGTGGAGAGCCAACCCGGTGTGCACCATGCTGTCCACGGTGCTGCGCTCCATCTGCCCCAAAAGCATTTCAAAATATTCCTGCATCTTGACCCCGGTGAGCTGCACCGGGGTCAGTTTTTTGCCCGGCAGCAGCAGCGGCTCCATGGCGGCGACCCCTGCGCCGTCCAGATGCACCCAGTAATGGTGCCAACAGCTTTGCCCCGGGGCGGTGCAGTAGCTTTGCGGGGTGCGGCAGTTCAGCAGCAGCGCCTGCCCGGTGCTGAGCACCACATGGCTTTCCCCCTGCTCAATCAGCCCTGCACCCCGGAGGGTATAAAACAGGATGTAACTTTCCTTATCTGTCCGGGCGGTGGAAAAATGCTGCTGGGCGTAAAACACTCCCGCCTCGGTGCAGTAGTAGGGCTGTGCCAACTCTGCTTCGCTGGGGGTAGTGCGTTTCCATACACTCTCCGGGGTCACATCCATGTTGTAGGTCAGCACTTTCTGTTTCCTCTCTTTCTGAGGTGTATCTGAAAACAAAGAAAATGACGAATATTTCGCAAGCACAAGCGGGATTTAAGGCAAATAGCCGCAGGAATCCTTTGTGGATTTCAAGGCTGTTTAACGCAAAATCCAGCTGTGCTTGTAGAAATAGACTAAATTTTCGACTTTTCAGATACACCCTAGGTTCAGTATAGCGCACCAGCCTTTGCAGTGCAAGAGTAGACTTTTCACAAAGAATGTGTCACCTTTGCGGATGGAATTGCCCGCATCATACCGCTATACTGGTAGCAGTCAAAGCCACACAGGAGGCGCATTATGCACAAAAATCATCTTGCCATCGACATTGGTGCGTCCAGCGGGCGGCACATTGTAGGATGGGTGGAGAACGGTGTTCTCCGCACCGAGGAAGTGTACCGTTTTCCCAATAGCGTCCAGCGGGTGGACGGTCATCTGGAATGGGACATCGACAGCCTGTTTGCCAACGTGAAGCAGGGCATCCGGGAAGCCTTTGCAAAATATCCGAATATCGAGAGCCTTTCCATCGACACATGGGCGGTGGACTATGTGCTGCTGAAAGACGGTCAGCCCCTCTACCCGGTCTACGCCTACCGGGACGACCGGACACAGGCCGTGATCCCCGAAGTCCACAGCATTCTGCCCTTTGCGCAGCTTTACCAGCGCACCGGCATCCAGTTCCAGCCCTTCAACAGCATTTATCAGCTGTATGCCGACAAAAAAGTCGGGCGGCTGGCCGAAGCCGAGGACTTTTTGATGATCCCGGAGTATCTGCTGTGGAAGCTCTGCGGCGTAAAGGCACGGGAGTACACCAACGCCACCTCCACCGGGCTCGTAAACGCCCAGACCGGGGAATACGACCCGGAGATCTTGCAGGCGCTGGGCTTGCCGGAGGCGATGTTCCCTAAGCTCACCGCACCCGGTACGGTGCTGGGACCCCTGTTGCCCCACATTGCCGCCGAGGTGGGCGGGCAGACCAAGGTGGTGCTGTGCGCCACCCACGACACCGCCAGCGCCGTGGAGGGCATCCCCATGGAGCAGGGGGATGCGCCGTTTCTCTCCTCCGGCACATGGAGTTTGCTGGGGGGCAAGCTGGCAAAGCCCATCACCAACCCGGAAAGCTGCCGCGCCAACTTTACCAACGAGGGCGGCGTGGGGTACATCCGCTACCTGAAAAACATCATGGGTCTGTGGATCATCCAGTGTGTGCAAAAACAGCTGGGCATCTCCTTTGCCGAGATGGTGGAGCTGGCCAAGACCAGCACCTACACCCGCATCTTTGATGTGAACGCTGCCCGCTTCTCTGCCCCGCAGGATATGCGCGCAGAGATTCGCACGGCTCTCGCCGAGACCGGCGAAGCCCCTGCCACGGATGCCGACCTCATCAACAGCATCTACCACTCGCTGGCGTACTGCTATGGGGAGGCTTTCCGGGAGCTGGAAGCCCTCACCGGGCAGCACTGGGATAAGCTGTACATTGCAGGCGGCGGCGCAAAGAACGCTACCCTGAACGAGCTGACCGCCCACTATACCGGAAAACAGGTGGTGGCGCTGCCCATCGAAGCCACCGCCATCGGCAATTTGAAAATTCAGATGAGCATTTCTGAAGGAGGAACCCTATGAGTTACGCAGAAGCAAAAGCCCGCTACGCCGCCATTGGTGTGGACACCGAAGCTGCCATTGCCCGGTTAAAGACCGTGCCTATTTCTCTGCACTGCTGGCAGGGAGATGACGTCCGTGGCTTTGATACCGACCCCACCAAGCCCCTGACCGGCGGCATCCAAACCACCGGCAACTACCCCGGCCGTGCCCGCACCCCGGAGGAGCTGATGGCAGATATGGACAAGGTGCTGTCCCTCTGCCCCGGCACCAAAAAGATCAATCTCCATGCCTCCTACGCCATTTTTGACGAGGAAAACCCGTGGGTGGACCGGGACAGGCTGGAGCCGAAGCACTTCAAAAAATGGGTGGATTTCTGCAAGGCAAGAGGGCTGGGCGCAGACTTTAACCCCACCTTTTTCTCCCACCCCAAGTGCGACCCGCTGACCCTTGCCAGCCCCAACGAGGAGACCCGGAAATTCTGGGTGGAACACGGCAAGGCCTGCATCCGCATCAGTCAGTATCTGGCCGAGGAGCTGGGGCAGCCCTGCACCATGAACATCTGGACGGGCGACGGCTTTAAGGACGTACCGGCGGACCGCAAAGGTCCCCGCGACCGCTACAAGGCCAGCATCGACGAGATTTTGAGCGAGCCTTACGACTTCAAGCTGGTGAAGCCCTGCATCGAGAGCAAGGTGTTCGGCATCGGTGTGGAGGCGTACACCGTGGGCAGTGCCGAGTTTGCCCTGAGCTACGCCGCCTTCAACCGGGAAAAGTGCATTCCGCTGATGGATAACGGCCACTACCATCCCACCGAGGTGGTCAGCGATAAGATCCCTGCCCTGCTGGCCTTCTTCCCGGAGATTGCCCTCCACGTCACCCGCCCCATCCGCTGGGACTCCGACCATGTGGTGCTGTTTGACGATGAAACAAAGGAGATCTGCAAGGAGATTGTGCGCTGCGGCGGTCTAGACGGCCGGGTGAACATTGCACTGGATTACTTTGATGCCTCCATCAACCGCATCTCCGCATGGACGGTTGGCTTCCGCAACGTGGAAAAGGCGCTGCTGTCTGCCCTGTGCACCCCCCACACGGCGCTGAAAGAGCTGCAGGACACCAATCAGTTTACCGAGCTGATGGTGCGGCAAGAGGAGCTGAAGACCCTGCCCTTTGGCGAAGTCTGGGACGAATACTGCCGCCGGAACGGTGTGCCGGTGGACGGCGCATGGTTTGAGGAAGTAAAGAAATACGAGCAGAACGTGCTGAGCAAGCGTATTTGAATGAGAGAGGTTTTTGAAGATGGGTATTCTGGATATTGAGATCGTAAAAGGCTTTATGCGGATGTGCAACGATGGCTGGCTACAGGGCTGGCACGAGCGCAACGGTGGCAACCTGACCTACCGCATGAAGGAAGAAGAAGTGGCGCAGTGCCGCCCCTTCTTTGACGAGCAGCCCCGCGAATGGGTGAACATGGGCGTGCAGGCGGACAATCTGGCGGGCGAGTATTTCATCACCACCGGTTCCGGCAAGTTCTTCCGCAACGTGGAACCGGACCCTGTTCACAGCATCGGTATTGTGGAGATCAACGACAAGGGCGACAGCTGGCGCATCGTCTGGGGCTTGGAGGGCGGCGCAAAGCCCACATCCGAGTTCCCCAGCCACTTTATGAACCACAGCGTCCGCAAGGCCGCCACCAATGGCGCAAACCGTGTCATCTACCACTGCCACGCCACCAACGTCATTGCCCTGACCTACATCCTGCCCCTGACCGACCGGGATTTCACCCGTGCGTTGTGGCAGAGCGCCACCGAGTGTCCGGTGGTGTTCCCGGAGGGCGTGGGTGTCTGCCCGTGGATGGTGCCCGGCGGGGCAGACATTGCCCTGGCCACCAGTGAGCTGATGAAAACCTATCAGGCTGCTATCTGGGCACAGCACGGCCTGTTCGCTTCCGGCCCGGACTTTGACATTACCTTTGGTCTGGCGCACACCATTGAGAAGAGTGCCGAAATTTACGTCAAGGTGCTCTCCATGGGCGGCGGCATCATCCGGCAGACCATCACCGACGACGACCTCCGTGCCATTGCCCACGACTTTGGCGTGACCCTGAACGAGA
>Ed_p1__coassemble_980_pt1 | contig 29309 bp, 24 predicted proteins | sample Ed_p1__metabat2_high_PE_001 | metagenome-assembled genome bin Ed_p1
TGGCGGGCACCGGGCCCAGAGCGGCGGCGTCCTCTCTGCGGCGCACCGTAAAGCACACCGACTGCCCGGCGGCAAAGGCGGGCTGATACCGCAGCTCCAGCTGCTGCCAGTCGTCCGGTGTTTTGCAGAAACAATGGATCATGGCCCCCCGTCCGGCGGCCAGATTCAGGGTGAACAGAGAGGCATCCGCAGCGTTCTCATTGTACAGCGGGGCGGCAAAGCTGCCGCACGGTACCGGCTGACCGTCGCAGCAGACAGACAGTCCGCTGCCGGTGTGGTACAGCTCCTCCTGGGTCTGGATGGTGCGGCCCTGCAGGTAGCTGGGTGCCACCGGCAGAGTATGGGCCGAGAGGTTTTCCGCCGACAGATACACCAGCGTGCCCCCCAGACCGGGAGCATCGGCGTAGCCCAGCAGCTCCACAGCGGCTTTGCCGTCCAGCAGCGCAGGCTCGCCCCGCAGACAGGGTGTGTCCTGGGCAGCTGCACTGACACCGCCCAGCAGAGCGGCGGCCAGAGTGACCGCCCCGGTACCTGCATACCGCAGGAAGGAGCGGCGGGAGAGGGACTGGGACATGGGGATAGCCTCCTTATATCGAGCAAAAAGTGGCGGCGCCGCAGCACAGGCGCCTTTGCACTCGCGGCCATCGGCGGCGAAAAATGCAATAGTACATCCTGTATAGCTTATAAAATTTTCAGCCCGCTGTCAAGTGGAAAAGCACTTCTTTGCGGGCGGCAGAAAAAAGCAGTGTGCGGGGGCCTGCATGCTGCAAAAATGGCTGGCGGGTGTCCGCCAGCCATGGAGTATGCGTTTGGTACTGGTTTTGGAAAACGGCGCTTTTCCGGAAAGCTGCGCAGGAGGTCATTCGTAGGTTTCTGCCCGCTCGGTCTCCTCCTGGCCGCGGAGCGTGTCGGCGTAGCCAAAGGGCACGATGTCGATGGCCTCTACCAGGCGGTCCCGCATCCAAAGCTGGACATCGGTCTGCACCGTATAGCCGCAGCCGGGGTCGGCCATCCACTGTTCCGGGTGGCGGGTGGGCAGTGCCCGCTGGCTGAGCATGCTCATGATCACGCCGCCATGGGTCACACAGGCGGCCTCGGTGACGTCCATACGGATCATATATTCAAACAGCTTCATCAGGGTGTCGGCACAACGGCGGTGGAAATCCGCCGTCGGCTCGGCGCCTTCCGGCACAAAGCCGGAACCAGGGGTGATCCACTGCTTGTATTCCTCGGTCTTGACCAGCTCCCGCACCGGCTTGCCCTCAAAGCTGCCAAAACCGGCCTCCCGCAGGTCATGCACCGTGAATTGATGGGCAGCCTGCGGGAACAGGATGGCCGCGGTCTCCACTGCACGCACCAGCGGGGAGGAGAATACCGTGTCCACCTCCGGGTACACAAAGCGCTGGCGCAGCTGCTCCAGCTGTGCGCGGCCCTCCTGGCACAGGGGCAGGTCGGTGCCGCTGCCGATATAAAGCCCTTGCAGGTTGCCCTCGGTGACGCCGTGGCGGATCAGATGCAGCTTAAAGGTTTTCACAAATCAACACCTCGTAACAAAATAGTATCTCTATACGGCCCTTTTTGGCAGGATGCCCACCGGGGCAGATACCCCATTTTAGCACAGAAACGACATCACCGGCAAGACTTTTGACAAAAATGACGAAAATCTATCAAAATTCTCGTCACATTTCGCACTTTACAAGTCGTTTTCCATTGTGTATAATCAACGTGCTGTAAATGATTTTGGCAAAGCGCCCGCAGCGCTGAAAAAAACCGAGGAGTTCAAAAAGCATCATGGAGTTCAATCGTATCATCAAGCTGCTGCGCAAGGAGCGCGGCATCACCCAGAAGCAGGCCGCCGAGGATCTGGGGGTGTCCCAGGCACTTTTGTCCCATTACGAAAAAGGCATCCGCGAGTGCGGGCTGGATTTTGTGGTGCGTGTGGCGGACTATTATAACGTATCCTGTGATTATCTGCTGGGCCGCAGCGCCGAACGCAACGGCATGATGCTGACCGCAGACGACCTGCCCAACCCCGATAAGATGAAGGACAATGTCTACCATGGCAGCGTTCTGCCTACGATGAATAAAAAACTGATCTCCAACAGCCTCAACGTGCTGTATGCCAAGGTGGGGCAGTGCCACAGCAAGGCCCTGACCACCGAGGTCAGCGCATACCTGATGATGGCGGTCAGCAAGATGTTCCGGCTGTTGTATTCGGCCGAGCCCCACAATGCGCCGGGTCTGTTCGGCATCGAGCAGCGCCGCTGGCCGGGGTATTCGGACGCAGTGATGCGTGTGGCGGAAGCCAATGTGGAAAGTCTGCTGGCCGGGCAGGATCTGGACGGTGCAGAAGGGCTGAAGGACCCCTCCTGCATGACCATGACCACTGAGAGCCTGAGCCGGGAGTTCCCCCTGTATACGCCCAGTCTGCTCAACCTCATCAAGACCAGCGAGACCCGGGTCAAAGGCTTGACCAACCAGTAACACGACTGGATAAGAAGAAAACGATCCCTGCCTTTTGCCAGGGGCGGGGCTGCGCCTGGGCACCTGTACGCCAAAGACGCAGCGGGGAGGAGGAGTTACAATGTTGAATAGGATCTCCCGGCGCAGCTTTCTGCGCTGTGTGGGCTGTGCCGGTGTGCTGGCTGCGGCGGGCGCACTGGCCGGCTGCCAGACCGGCCGCAAGGCGGTGGAGGTGGATGTGGGCGACCACATCAGCAACTGGAACGACCTGCGGGTGCAGCTCAGCAGCCTGTTCCGCATGGGGGATGTCCCGGATATGCCGGGTCAGGAGTATGTGGCGGTGCTGATCCTGGTGCAGAACCTCTCCCGCACCGAGAGCCGGGCAGTGGGCGCCCCCCATGTGCTGGAGATCGACGCAGAATACCCGCTGCCGCCGCTGGAGAATCTGAACGGGTACTTCCACGCCCTGTCCGCAGATACACCGGATTTTGCGCTGATGTGCGATGGCCAAAGCGCCGGCTGCGGGGCGTATATCTACCTGTATGATGCGCAGACCGATACGTTTGCCAATGCACCGGAGCTTCCGCCGCAGAGGATCGGCTATATTGAGCTGATGTGCAGGGTGCCTGTGGGGTGGAAGGAATTGGAGCTGACCTATACGCCCCAATTTTTGCAGGATAAGAGCATCACATTCCGCATGACGGCAGATCAACTGACCAGAATTGTCGATTAAGCTTCGTCTATTTTTACAGGGAATACTTGCCTTTACCCTAAAAAAATTGTGAAAACCATTGACAAATAGTTCGTTTTTGACTATTGTATAGGTAGAACATTCGGGTGCGCCAGGGGGTGTTTTTGTCCTGGGCTGCGCCGCAATGACTATGATCAAACGTGGCTGCCCTGGTGCGGCTGCATCCAAAAGGAGGAAAGGATTATGTCCTTGAAAGTATCCCGCCGCAACTTCATGAAGCTGTCTGCCGCTGCCGCTCTGGCTGTGGCTGGCTCCAGCCTGCTGACCGGCTGCTCCGACCCCAATAAGCCCACCCGCAACGGTGACGGGACCCTGACCGTCCTCTCTGCACAGACCACTGTGAAGAAGAACGTCGACAAGTTTGAAGTGGAGATCAAGAACGGCCGCACCAACGACCTGAAGATCGACCAGGATTCCTTCCGTATCGTAGTGCGTGAGGGTGATAAGGTCTTTAACTATGAAGCTGTGGTTGAGAAGGCAATCGACGGCTGGGCTGTTCCCAAGGGCCAGACCTTTAGGACTACCGTTGCTCGTAAGGATGGCAAGCCGCTGGGTACGAATGTTACTCTGCAGTTCCGTCCGGATGATGCATACGATGAGATGTTTGCCAGCTGGATCTACGGCAAGACCGAGAAGTAATCTCCCCTCTGTTTTTGGAACATACCGCCGCTCCGGCTTTTGGCCGGGGCGGTTTTTTGCGCCTTTTGCCAGAAAGTTTGGCAATGTGCTGTTGTTTTGGATGAATATTTTGGCGGTTTTGGGACTTGTTCACAAGGCGTTTTTTCAGTAAAATAAACGTATACCCAGGCGGGTGCTTTGGTTGCAGAGGATGCAAACGGATAAGAGGGAACAGCCGCTGGGCAAAAACTGAGAACAGGAGTGTTGGCGTTATGATCAATATGGTAAAGCTTCCCACCAAAAACCGGAATCTGTTCCTGCGGGTGGCCAAAGGCCACTTTGCCACCAGCCACAGCCACATCAATTACTATATCGATGTCACCACCCAGAAAGCCCGCTTGTCCGAAGCAAAGGCAGTGGCCAAAGAGCTGGTAGCGGCCTACCAGCATAATACCATCGTGGATACGGTGCTCTGCCTGGATGGCACCCAGGTCATTGGCACCTGTTTGGCCAATGAGCTGACCAAGGACGGCTTTACCAATATGAACGCCCACCAGACCATCTATGTGGTCACGCCGGAGTATACCACCGGCAGCCAGATCATCCTGCGGGACAACCTGGCGCCCATGGTCACCGGCAAGCATGTGCTGATCTTGGCGGCATCCATCACGACCGGCTATACGATGCAGGCAGCCATTGAGGCGGTCAACTACTATGGCGGCCAGGTGGCAGGTCTGTCTGCGATCTTTGCCACCACCCACGAGTGCATGGGCTACCCGGTCACCTCCATCTTTGATCCCGCCAGCCTGCCGGATTACGCCAGCTACGACTCCCGGGAGTGCCCGCTGTGCAAAAACGGGCAGAAGATCGATGCGCTGGTCAACAGCTTCGGCTATTCGGCGCTGTAAACAAATCGGATACACAAACCTCCTTTTTTCTCCTGCAGAGGCTTCGTCGCACCGCTGCAGGGCATACACAAGGATATGCCAAGAGGCAGGCCCCTCCGTTTGGAAAAGGGTCTGCCTCTTGGCATTTTTATTGGGGATCGGGGCCGCTGTGGGCCTGGGCGCACGCCAGGGCGGCATCCCGCATCTGTGTGCGGACGCTCTGCGGATGGAGGATCTCCACCTGGCCCCCAAAGCCCATCACCCAGCCGAAGAAAGGCGGGCTGACAACAATGTTGGTGTCAAAGTGGAAATGTCCGTCCGGCTCCTCCACAAAGATGGGGCCGGTGCCAAAACGCTCCCGCATGGTGTTCTGCATCGCATTGGCGCAGCGCAGTGTCACCCGGACTTCCTCGCCGCCAAACATCTGAAAGCGGCTGCGCAGGTACTGGGCAAGGTCAAAGGATGCAAACTGCTTTTGGCCCCGCCGAGGCTCCGACAGGCAGGCCACCGACTTCATGCGGTCCACCCGGTAGTGGCGGATGCCGCTGGGGGTGGTCTGATCCTGGTAGGCGATGAGGTAGTAATACCCGCCGTCCCAGGCCATCTGCCAGGGGCTGACAGTGGGGTGGGTGAGCTGTCCATCGGATTTCTGGTACCCAAAAGTGACCATCTTTCCGGTAGAAATGGCCTCGTGCAGGCGGTCCACGTTGTACAAAAGCTGCTGGCCGCCTGTGCGGGGACGTCCGGTTACATAGACCTGGCGCTGCAGCTGGCTGGCCATGTGGGTGCTGGCCAGACCCTCCAATTTGCGGATCAGTTCCCGGCATTTTTTCTCCGGGATAAAGCGGCTGGCCTGGACGGCGTCCACCAGCAGCTTCAGCTCCGGCAGCTCAAACCGGCGGTGGGAGACCCAATAGCCGCCGTGGGGGCCGCGGCGCAGCTCGATATTGCAGCCCAGCTCCCGCAGGGTCTCGATATCGCTGTAAATGCTTTTGCGCTCACAGGGGATCCCCAGGGCTGCCAGCTGTTCCGTCAGCTGGGTGACACTGAGACGGTGATCCTCATCGGTCTGCTGGTACAGGATGTGCATCAGCAGCAAAAGCTTGGGGCGCTGCCCGGGTTGTTTTGGCATGGGATGACCTCCTTTCTGTGGGGGAACATAAGGGGCCTTGGGGCGGTCAGCGGTCCATTTTTTTGTCGAACGCCGCCCGGCGCTGGGTGGAAAGGCGGAACATCTGCTCCAGCTGCTCCCGGTCGCCCTGCTCCAGGGCAGCCCGGAGACGGGCCAGGGCAGCGTCGAACTGATCGATCTCGGCGATCAGGTTCTGCTTGTTCCACAAGAACAGCTCAGCCCACATCTTATCGTTGATGCGTGCAATGCGGGTCAGATCCCGGAAAGAATCACCGGTGTACTCGCACAGAGAGGTGTTGTCGTTGGCGCACATCAGGCTTACGGCAATGGCGTGACACAGCTGGCTGACATAGCCGATCATCCGGTCATGCTCCTCCACCGTAAGGGTGCAGATGTGCCGGAACCCCAGCACCTGGGCCAGCTGCTGGGCCCACTGGATGGCAGCGGGGGTGTTGGCGGCGGTGGGGGTGATGATAAAGTTGGCGGGGGCAAAATCCACCTCAGCGGCGTGCTCTACGCTGGAGGTCTCCCGCCCGGCCATGGGATGGCTGGCGATGAACTCGACCCCCGGGGGGCACAGCGCCTGCACCGGCTCCACCAGCCCGGTCTTTACGCCGGACACATCGGTAAAGATGCACCCCGGCTTGATCCACTGGCCGTACTGCTGCATCCATTCCAGCAGGGCGGTGGGGTACAGACCAAAGATGATGTGGTCTGCCTGGCGCACCAGGTCCTCAAAATCCTGGGTCTTGCCCCGGGCGATGTACCCATGGTCCAGTGCGTACTGCAAGTGGCCCTGGCTGCGGTTGATGCCGTCCACGGCAAAGCCTGCACGGGTCAGCTCCAGGGCGTATTTGCCCCCCAGCAGGCCCAGGCCCACCACCAGGTAGCGTTTGGATCTATCCAGCATATTCGTTCACCTCCGCGCCCAGTGCCCGGGCAGCGTCAAAGAAATCCGGCCAGCTTTTGGCCACGGCCTCCGCTCCGTCGATGGTCACCGGCAGCCCGGCGGCCAGCGCCAGTACGGTCAGGCTCATCACCACACGGTGGTCGTTGTGGCCCTGCAGCGGGGCGGCGGGGGCGTGCAGCGCCCCGGCACAGCCCTGGATCAGGATCTGGCCGCCATCGCTCTGGATGCGGCCGCCGCAGGCTTGCAGCTCCGCTTCCATTGCAGCGATGCGGTCGCTCTCCTTCAGGCGCAGGCGCTGGGCATTGCGGATGCAGGTGGTGCCGCTGCACAGCAGCCCCAGCACCATCAGCACAGGGCCTAAGTCCGGGCAGTCGGCCAGGTCGATGTCCACCCCATGCAGCGGCGCTTTTTCAAAATGCAGGCCGTCTGCATCGGCGGTAAAGCGTGCCCCGGCCCGGCGCAGGATGTCCAGGATCACGGCGTCCCCCTGCAGGGTGTCCGCCGCCAGGCCGGTGATGGTCACCCCGCCGCATACGGCGCCCAGCACCGCAGGGAAAGCGGCCTGGCTGTAATCGCCTTCTACGGTATAGCGGCAAGGGCGGTACTGCTGGCCGCCGGGGATCAGCAGCTCCCGCTCGGAGAGCCAGCGGCTGTGCACGCCAAAACGCTGCTGCACCTGCCGTGTCAGCTGGATATAGCTGCGGCTTTCCACCGGGGGCAGCAGCTGCAGGGTGCTGTCCCCCTCCAAAAGGGGCAGGGCGAACAGCAGGCCGCTGATGAACTGGCTGGAGACATCCCCCGCCAGCTCATACCGGCCGGAGCGCAGTGCCCCTTCCACTACAAGCCCTTGGGGGATATGCTCCAGCCGCAGGCCCTGCTGGGCAAACACCCTCTCGTAGACCGACTGAGGCCGCTCCATCAGCCGTCCTCGGCCGGTAAAGGTCACGGCCTGCCCGCTGAGGGAGGCCAGAGGGATCAAAAAACGCAGGGTGCTGCCGCTCTCGCAGCAGTCCACCGGCCCGCACAAGGGGCGGAAGTGCCCCAGACCCTCCACCTGGGCGCTGTGGGGGCCGGTGCTCACCTGGGCACACAGCTGCCCGGCAGCGGCCAGCGTAGCGGAGATATCCTGGCTGAAAGCCAGGTTTTCCAGCTGAGAGGGGCCGGCAGCCAGGGCCGCACACAGCACCGCCCGGTGAGCCAGGCTTTTGCTGGGGGGCGCGGCAACGGTGCCCTTTACCCCGGATGGGGCGCAGACAGTAAGGACCATAGCAGCCTCCTTTGGCAGTTACATAGCAATGTGAGGGTGGGGGCTGCCTTCCAGCCGCAGCAGCTGGGCCAGGTAGGCGCAGGCGTGGAGATAGCCGTCCGGCCCTTCCCCGATAAAATGCCCCTGGCAGCCAAAGGACACGATGTCCACCTGCCGGAAGCTCTCCCGGGGGTCCGGGGCTTCCAGCAAGACCTCCACTGTGGGCACCCCACAGGCCCGCACTGCGTCCAGCAGCGCTACACTGGTGTGGGCATAGCCGCCGGGGTTCAGCACGATGCCGTCTGCCCGTCCCTGGGCGGACTGGAGCTCGTCGATCAGGTCGCCCTCGTGGTTGGAGTGGAAAAACTCTGTCTCGATCTCCATCTGAGCGCAGCAGCTGGACAGCCAGTCCATCAGGCTGTTGTAGTCCATCCCGCCGGGCACCCCCGGTATGGGGCAGCGCATCAGGTTGACATTGGGCCCGTTAACGATCAAAAATTTCATCCAAAGCCTCCATAGCCGCTGCCAGTGCACAGGCAGCGGTGGTCGTGTTGGGGATGACGGCATCCGCTGCCGCCAGATACAGGGGACGGCGCACCTGCTCCATCCGTTCCAGGGCATCGGCCCCGGTGGAAAGGGGTCTGCCGCCGGTGCTCAGATCCTGGCGGGGACGATCCAAAAACAGCACGACACCGTTCTGCCGCAGGGCGCGGACGTTCTGGCTGCGCAGCACGGCGCCGCCGCCGCAGGCGATCACCAGCCCGCTCTGCTTGCCCCATCGGGCTGCCTGGGCAGACTCCATCTCCCGGAAGGCAGCCTCGCCCTTTTGGGCAAAGATCTCCGGGATGCTGCACCCGGCGGCCCGCACGACCTCCTCGTCCAGATCCACAAAGCGGCGGTCCAGCCGCTGGGCCAGGCTGCGGCCAATGGTGCTTTTGCCTGCGCCGGGCATCCCCACCAGCACCACGTTCAGCATCTGGCGGCGCAGCGCAGCGGTGATCCGGGCGGTCTGCCGCTCCGGGTCTTCCAGGGGCTTGCCCAGAAAATACCCGGCAGCATAGACTGCCTGCGAGACCAGCATCTCCAGCCCGCCCACAGCCACCGGCACCCCGGCTTCCTCTGCACGGAGCACCAGCTCGGTCTTGCTGGGGTTATACACCACGTCCACCACCGCTTCCAGCCCCGGCATAGAGCGGATATCCAGGCTGCATACCCCTACATCCGGGTACATCCCGGCGGGGGTGGTGTTTACGACGATCTGCGCCCCGCTGGCGGCAGCCTGGGCATAGCTCAGCTGGCCGGGGCCGGGTCTGCGGCTCACGGTCAGCACCTGGGCTGCCCCCTGGTCCTGGGCTACGGCGCAAACCGTGTTGTGGGTGCCGCCGGTGCCCAGCACCAGCACGGTGCGTCCGGCAAAGCGGACGCCGTGGGCCTGGCACAGGGCGGCAAAGCCCATATAGTCGGTGTTGTAGCCGCAGAGCACGCCGCTGCGGTTTACCACGGTGTTCACCGCCCCGATGGCTGCGGCCCGGGGGTCGATGTAGGCGCAGTATTCCATCACCAGCTTTTTATAGGGGATGGTGACATTGATGGCCTTGAAGGGCCGTTTTTCTAAAAAGGCGCGGGCCTCCGCCTCGGTGGGCAGGGCCCGCAGCTCGTACCGGTAGCCGCAGAGCAGCTCATGGATCTGCTTGGAGTAAGAGTGCCCCAGCTTTGCGCCGATCAATCCGTATTCCATGCAGTCACTCCTTTTCCCGGTAGGTGTCCGGGTGTTCCATCCAGGCCATGCCATAGCGCTGGGTCAGCAGCTCGCCAATGGCCAGTGCTGCGCCGCAGCTCTGCACAATGGCAGCCCGGGGCAGGATGCAGGGGTCGTGCCGTCCCTGGATGGACAGCACGGCGTCCCGGCGGGCGGGGTAGTCCACCGTATCCTGCTGCTTGTAGATGCTGGGCGTGGGCTTAACGGCGGTGCGGAACACCACCGGCATCCCGTTGGCAATGCCGCCGTTGATCCCCGCATTGCGGTTGGCGGCAGTGCAGATCTGGCCCTGCGGCCCCATCCGGAAGGGGTCGTTTGCTTCCGAACCCCGCAGCCCGGCAAAGCCAAACCCGGCCCCGAACTCGATGCCCTTTACCGCCGGCATGGCAAAGGCCATGTGGGACAAAAGGCTCTCGACGCTGTCAAAATAAGGCTCGCCTACACCGGCGGGCAGCCCCAGGATCGCCGTTTCCAGCACGCCGCCCACGCTGTCGCCGTCGGCTCCGGCGGCACGGATGGCCTCGGTCATCCGCTGACCGGCCTCCGGGTCCAGCACCGCCAGCCCCGGCTGGCCGCACAGGGCCTGGCATTGTGCAGCCAGGGCATCGGGGTCATCCTGGGCAAAGGGGGTGTCCGGCACACCGGCACACTGGGCCAGGTGGGTGCAGATCCGGATGCCTGCGGCTTCCAGTGCGGGCAGCACGATGGCGCCCCCGGCGACCAGCCCGGCGGTGATCCGGCCGGAAAAATGCCCCCCGCCCCGGCTGTCCTGCCAGCCATGGTACTTGGCGTAGGCGGTATAGTCTGCGTGGCCCGGGCGCAGCAGATCCGCTGTGCGGGCATAGTCCCCGCTGCGGGTGTTCTGGTTTTGGATCACCAGAGCGATGGAGCTGCCGGTGGTGCGGCCCTGGTACACACCGGACAGGATATGCACCTGGTCGGCCTCGGTACGGGGGGTGGACAGGCCGTCCCCTCTGGCCCGGCGGGCATCCATGCACTGGGCGATAAAGCCTTCGTCCACCGGCACCCCGGCCGCCATGCCGTCCAGCACGGCGCCGATGGCCGGGCCGTGGCTCTCGCCGAAAATAGTCAGCGAAAGGGCGCTGCCAAAGGTGTTTTTCATGCCTCTGCCTCCAGCCCCAGCAAGGTGGGCAGAGCGGCGGCGGGCACGGTCTCGGTGCGCCAGCAGCCCAGACCCGGCACCTTGATCAGGGTGATCTGGCCTGCCTGGGCCTTTTTGTCGTGGAGCATCTCTGCCAGCACCTTCTGCTTGTCGTAGCTGGCCCGCAGCGGCAGACCCAGGCGGCGGTAGACCGCCCGCACCCGCTTTTGCAGGGTCTTGGATTCGATCATGGGCAGCATACCCAGGGCCACACATTCCCCATGGTACAGGCCGGTGGTGCGGCGGCCCTTGATGCCCCGCACGGCCTCGATGCCATGGCCCAGCGTGTGGCCGAAGTTCAGCGCCTTGCGCATACCCTGCTCGGTCTCGTCCTGCTCGACGATGTTCTTTTTGAACCGCAGGCAGCGGTAGATGATCTCGTCAATGCGGGCGTCTACGTCCCCCTGCTCAAAGATGCTGAACAGCTCCGGGTCGGCCAGCAGAGCGGCTTTTACCGCCTCGGCCAGGCCGTTGACGAAGTGGCGTTGGGGCAGGGTGGACAGGGTGTCCGGGTCCACGATCACCAGTTTGGGCTGCCAGAAGGTACCCACGATGTTTTTGGTGTCGCCCAGGTCCACCGCCGTCTTGCCCCCAATGGAGGAGTCGATCATGGATAAGGTGGTGGTGGGACAGTTGATAAAATCTACGCCCCGCATATAGATGGAGGCGGCAAACCCGGCCAGGTCGCCCACTACGCCGCCGCCCACAGCAACGACCAGGTCGCCCCGGCCCATGCCGAAGTCCAGCATCTGCCGCAGCACGGTCTCCAGGATCTTGAGGCTCTTGCTGGCCTCGCCCTGGGGCACGGTGATGATGCGGGCGTCCTGGCACTGGTCTGCGACCCGGCGGGCATAGGCCTCCGGCACGCCGCTGTCGGTGACGATGGCCACCCGGCGGTCCAGCCGTGCAAACTGGTACAGGTTTTCCAGTGCGCCCCGTTTCAGGATGATGTCATAGCTGCGGGGGCCAAGGTTCATGGTGAGCTTCGTGCCGATAAATTCACTCATTTGGTATACACTCCTAACAGCCGTACAGTGCGGCAGACACGGTCCAGGGCTTCCAGAAGCGCCTCGGCCTCGTGGGCGGCGGGGTCTCCCACCAGTTCAACGTAAAAATAATATTCAAAGGGAACATGGGGCAGCGGGCGGCTCTTGATGGACTCCATATTGAAGCCTGCCTGACCGATGAGCTGGATCACCTCGGCCAGTTTGCCGGGCTTGTTGTCCGCCGTGAACAGCAGAGAAAAACGGTTGCCCCCGGTGGGCTTGTCCCGGCTGATGACGATGAAGCGGGTGGTGTTGTCCCCGTCGGTGTTGATGTCCGGCACCAGCACTTCCAGCCCGTACAAAGCAGCGGTCTCCCGGCTGGCGATGGCAGCCAGAGAGGGGTCGCCGCTGTCTGCCACAAATTTTGCAGCCATGGCCGTGTTGGGCATAGCGGCGGCAGGCAGGCCGAACTGCTTCAAAAAGGTGTCGCTCTGGGCAATGGCCTGCTGGTGGCTGTACACCTTCTTCAGGCCGGACAGCTGGGCGCCGGGCAGTACCAGCAGATTCTGGGAGATGGGCAGGTCATACACCTGCACCACCCAGATCCCCGGCCGGGCATAGCACAAGTCCAGCACGGCGGACACATCCCCGGCATGGCTGTTCTCAAAGGGCAGCACGCCATAGGCGGCGTCCCCCTGCTCCACAGCGTCGAACACATCGTCCCAGGTGGGGCAGGCCAGCGCCTCCCCGTGGGGGAACAGTGCCCGCAGGGCTATGTGGGCAAAAGCGCCCTCCACCCCTTGGTAGGCCACCCGGTTGCAGCCCATCTGCTGGGCTTCGTAGGCTTTGGCCAGGTCCATCATATGCTGCACATGGTCCCGGTAGTAGGGGCGCAGCGCATCGCTGTGGATGCGTGCGGCGGCTTTGTCCAGCACAGCCGCCTCCCGGGCGGGGTCAAAGATGGGCAGGCCGTGGGCTTTTTTGTATTCCGCCACCTGCAGCACAGCGGCCATGCGCTGTTCAAACAGGTCGGCAAGCTGAGCGTCCACCGCATCGATCTGGCGGCGGGCAGCTTCCAGCTGATCCATCGGCGGGGCCTCCTTTCAGTCCGGATTAAAGTAACATTATACCGATCCAGTATACCATACTGGGCACAAGGACACAACAAAGCCCCTGGTATTTGGGTGCGGATAAAATTTCAGCTGGAAGGGGGCAGACACGAGCTGACCGCACGCCTTGCCCTGAGACGAAAAAACGGTATAATAGAGGGGAAAGGTACTTTTATTCTGCAAATTAGGAGAAACGCCCTATGGCATTTATCAGTGTATTTGACGTGCTGGGCCCCAACATGATCGGCCCCTCCAGCTCACACACCGCCGGAGCGGCCATCATTGCCTACCTGGCCCAAAAGATGATCGCGCCGCCTCTGCGCCGGGCAGACTTCCGGCTGTACGGCTCTTTTGCCAAGACCTACCGGGGCCACGGCACCGACCGGGCCTTGGTGGGAGGGATCCTGGGCTTTTCTGCGGATGATGAGCGCATCCGGGACTCCTTTGCGCTGGCAAAGCAGCAGGGGCTGGAGTTTCGCTTTATTCCGGATGAGACCGAGACCGATGTCCACCCCAACACCGTGGAGATCCGTATGGAGAACGCCGCCGGCCGGGTCATGACCGTCCGGGGCGAGTCGCTGGGCGGGGGCAAGGTGCGCATCGTGGGCATCAATGGGGTCAAGGTGGACTTTACCGGGGAGTACAACGCCCTGATCGTCGTCCAGCGGGACAAGCCCGGTGTAGTGGCGCATATCACCAAGATCCTCAGCGACCGGGACGTGAACATTGCCTTTATGCGGCTGTTCCGGGAGCAGAAGGGCCACACCGCCTATACCATCGTGGAGTCGGACCAGCGGCTGCCGGAGGGCGTGGATGCCCTGCTGCTGGAGAACCCCAACATCACCGATGTCATGGTAGTGCAGCCGTAAGGAGGGAGCAAGAAGGATGGAACCAATGGATTTCAAATCTGCCAAGGAGCTGCTGGGCCTGTGCCAGCAGCACGGACTGCCGATCTCGGAGGTGATGCGCCGCCGGGAGTGTGAGCTGGGAGAGACCACCCCGGAGGCTGTCAATGCCCGGATGGTCGATGCCTGGGCGATCATGACCGCATCGGCCACCCAGCCGCTGCATCACCCCGTCAAGTCCATGGGCGGGCTGATCGGGGGCGAGGCAGGCCGTCTGTCTGCGCATCTGGACACTGGCCGCAGCCTGTGCGGCGGGGTGCTGGGCCGGGCAGTGATGTACGCCATGGCGGTGCTGGAGGTCAACGCCTCCATGGGCCGGATCGTGGCAGCGCCCACCGCCGGTTCTGCCGGTGTGGTGCCGGGGCTGCTGCTGGCTTTGCAGCAGCAGTACAGCCTGCCGGATGAAAAGATCGTGGATGCCCTGTTCAATGCCGGTGCGGTGGGGTATCTTGCCATGCGCAATGCCACGGTGGCCGGTGCCGTGGGCGGCTGTCAGGCCGAAGTGGGTGTGGCCGCCGCTATGGCGGCTTCGGCTGCGGTGGAGCTGATGGGGGGCACCCCGGAGCAGTGCCTGGATGCCGGGTCTACCGTCCTGATGAATATGCTGGGTCTGGTCTGCGACCCGGTGGGGGGACTGGTGGAGTATCCCTGCCAGAACCGCAACGCTGCCGGTGTGGCCAACGCCCTGGTGGCGGCAGAGCTGGCCCTGAGCGGGGTGCGGCAGCTGATCCCCTTTGACCAGATGCTGGAGGCGATGTATGCCGTGGGCCGCCGCCTGCCGGTGGAGCTGCGGGAGACCGCCCTGGGGGGCTGCGCTGTCACCCCCAGTGCCTGCCAGCGCTGCGGCGCCTGCCAGGGCTGAGGAACGCAGCAAAGAAACAGTTTAGCTTTTGATTGTTCATAAAAAATCCATTGACGAGGCGCGGAATTGGGACTATACTGAGTCCATCGTATGAGGGAGTAATTCCGTGCCTGCTATGTTGGGTGCGAAGCGTTTCCGTCATTCTCGGCAGTTTCCAAAACCTGCCCGGAACGCTTTTGGCTTACCCTGGCTCATCCCAAAAGGATAAGCCGGAGCCTGCTTTGGGAAGAATGAGACTCGTGCACAGATCCCCGGTTAGGGGGTCGTGCATGAGTCTTTTTTTGTTTTTCCGGCAGGCTCTGCCTGGCAGGGCGGGATCGGATGGCGCGTGAGAATGGAAGGATGGTAGAAAATGAAGCAAGAGTACACTCAAACCCCAGAACAGCTGTTGAGCCAGCTGGAGACCACGGAACAGGGTCTCAGCTCCGCACAAGCAGCGGCCCGGCTGGAAAAATACGGCCCCAATAAGCTCAAGGATGCCGAAAAGCCCACCATGGTGCAGCGGTTCCTGGCACAGCTGAAGGACCCCATGCTGGTGATCCTGATGGTGGCTGCCGCCGTCTCGGCTGTAACCAACTACCTGGCAGGGGAAAGCTTTGCCGAGGTGTTCATTATCCTGATCGTGGTGCTGCTGAACGCCGTGCTGGGCGTTTTGCAGGAGAGCAAGGCCGAAGCGGCCATTGAAGCGCTGCAGACCATGACCGCCGCCACCTGCAAGGTGCTGCGGGACGGCAAGCAGCAGATCGTGCACAGCGACGAGCTGGTGCCCGGTGATGTGGTGGTGCTGGAAGCCGGCGACAGCGTCCCGGCAGACGGCCGCCTGCTGGAGAGCGCCAGCCTCAAGATCGAGGAGGCTGCCCTTACCGGCGAGAGCGTGCCGGTCAACAAGGTCATCGAGGCGCTGGGCCTGGCCCACGGCAAGGACGAAGTGCCCCTGGGCGACCGCAAGAATATGTGCTATATGGGCTCCACCGTGGTGTATGGCCGCGGCCGTGCCCTGGTCACCCGCACTGGTATGGACACCGAGATGGGCAAGATCGCCGGTGCGCTGGCCAATACGGCCGATGAGCAGACCCCCCTGCAGCGCCGTCTGGATGAGCTGGGCAAGACCCTGTCCAAGCTGGTGCTGGGCATCTGCGTGTTCATCTTTATCTTTGACCTGGTGATGGCCGGTTCCTTCACGCTGGAGAGCGTGCTGTCCACCTTTATGGTGGCGGTGTCCCTGGCAGTTGCCGCTATCCCCGAGGGCCTGGCTACGGTGGTGACGGTGGTGCTGTCCATCGGCGTTACCAATATGAGCAAGCGCAATGCAGTGATCCGCCGCCTGACCGCTGTGGAGACCCTGGGCTGCACCCAGGTGATCTGCTCGGATAAGACCGGCACCCTGACCCAGAATAAGATGACCGTGGTGCAGCACCTGGGCGACACCCAGCGCCTGGCTACCGCCCTGGCCCTGTGCAACGACGCAAACCTGGGCGAGAACGGCCAGGCAGAAGGCGAGCCCACCGAGGCCGCACTGGTGAACTTTGCGGCTGCCGAGGGGCTGCCCAAGCCCCAGCTGGCCGCAGCTGCCCCCCGTGTGGACGAGGCCCCCTTTGACTCCGGCCGTAAGATGATGTCCACCATCCACACCGCCGAGAACGGCTTTATCCAGTATACCAAGGGCGCCCCGGACGAGGTGCTGAAGCGCTGCACCCAGTATTGGGCCGACGGCAAGGCGCTGCCCATGACCGAGGAAAAACGGGCGGAGATCCTGGCAGAGAACAAGCGCATGGCAGACCAGGCTCTGCGTGTGCTGGCCGCCGCCCAGCGGATCTGGGATGAAAAGCCTGCTTCCAATGAGCCGGAGCAGCTGGAGCGGCAGCTGTGCTTTGTGGGCCTGGTGGGTATGATCGACCCGGTGCGCCCGGAGGTCAAGGCGGCGATCGCCGAGTGCCGTGCCGCCGGCATCCGTCCGGTGATGATCACCGGTGACCACAAGGATACCGCTGTGGCCATTGCCCGGGAACTGGGCATCATCCAGGACGCCTCCGAGGCCATTACCGGCGCAGAACTGGACGCCATCCCCGATGAGGAGATGCAGCAGGCAGTGCGCCGCTACGGGGTCTATGCCCGTGTGCAGCCGGAGCATAAGGTGCGCATCGTCAATGCGTGGAAGGCCAACGGCGCCGTTACCGCTATGACCGGCGACGGCGTCAATGACGCACCCTCCATCAAGAGTGCAGATATCGGCGTGGGCATGGGCATCACCGGCACCGACGTTACCAAGAACGTGGCGGACATGGTGCTGGCGGACGACAATTTTGCCACCATCGTAGGCGCAGTGGAGGAAGGCCGCCGCATCTACGATAACATCCGCAAGGCCATCCAGTTCCTGCTGGGCTCCAACATGAGCGAGGTGCTGGGCGTGTTCGGCTCCACCCTGATGGGCTTTACCCTGCTGAACCCGGTGCATCTGCTGTTCATCAACCTGATCACCGACTGCTTCCCGGCACTGGCGCTGGGCATGGAAAAAGGCGAGCCGGACATCATGCAGCGTGCCCCCCGTGACTCCAAGGACGGCATCTTTGCCGGCGGCCTGGGCTTTGATATCGCCTATCAGGGCATCCTGATCGCAGGCATCACCATGCTGTCCTATATCCTGGGCCACTGCATGGAGGTGGGCTTCTTTGAGATGCCCCACGGCGTGTCCCCCGACGGCATGACCATGGCATTCCTGACCATGAGCATGTGCGAGATCTTCCACAGCTTCAATATGCGCAGCCAGCGCAAGAGCGTGTTCACCCTGGGCACCCACAACAAGATCCTGTGGGGCGCTATGCTGGGCAGCCTGGTGCTGACCACCCTGGTGCTGGAGGTTCCCTTCATCGCCAATATGTTCGGCTTTACCCCCATCACCCTGCCCGAGTACCTGGTGGCTCTGGCTCTGGCTGTGCTGGTGATCCCCGTAGTGGAGCTGGTCAAGTGGTTCCAGCGCCGCCGCGATCGCCGTGCAGAGGCATAAGCAGAACAACGCAAACAACAAAGCCAAAGCAGGTGTGCTGCGCAGATGCAGTGCACCTGCTTTTTTGCGGGCTGGGGCACTGCCGGGCCGCCCGGAGCCGGAACTGGCTGCACCTGCCTCTTTACAATCCGGCTGGAAGGCGGTATGCTGTAAAGGTGTTCAAAATGGACCAAGGGAGGAACTCATGGACATCCGGCAGCTGAATTATTTTTTGACCCTCTGTGAGGAGCTGAATTATACCCGGGCGGCACAGCGGCTGCTTTTGTCCCGGCAGGCGCTGCGCCAGAGTGTTGCTGCACTGGAATCGGAGCTGTGCGGGCCGCTGTTTGCCAGCGCTCACCACAAGCTCAGTCTTACCGACCGGGGGCGCAGCCTGCAGCGCCATGCGGCGCCGGTGGTGCAGCAATTCCAGCAGATGCAGGCGGCGCTGCACGCAGAGATCGAGTCCGCACAGCCGGTCTGTGTGGGGGTCAGCGTGGCGCTTGCCCCGGACTACCTGCCGGGGCTGGAGGGGCTGCTGGATCGCTTCCGGGAGCAGTATCCCCACCTGAACCTGCGCTTCCGCCTGCTGGAAAACGATGCGGTGGCAGCCGGTGTGGAACAGGGGGAGCTGGATGCGGGTCTGGTGCTGGACCTGGGCTGCTGCGGGCAGGGGCTGGTACGGGCTACTCTGCGGGCAGACCCGGCCTGCCTGTTGGTGCCGCGGGACCACCCCCTGTGGGAAAAGGAGAGCGTGCCGCTGTCCGGCCTGCGTGGGCAGCGGGTGCTGCTGCCCAGCCTGCGGCAGGACCTTTTGTTGCCCTTGTGGTCTGGCTGCGCCCGGGTGGGGTTTGCCCCGGCGGCAGAGCTGGTGCCCAGCTTCTACCAGGCATATTATCTGGTGCAGGACCAGCAGTGCGCCTGCCTGACCCGGTATGAGCCGGGGCAGCGCCGTCCGCTGGACCGGGTGCGCAGCGTGCTGCTGGAGGAGCTGCCCCCGCTGTGCGTCTCCCTTTTGCAGCGGCGGGAGCATGACTCGGCCTATCTGGAACTGCTGCGCAGCTACCTGATGGCGGCGCTGGATGGGGCAGTGGCGCCCCAGGGACGGGGCGGCCCGGCCCGTCCGCTGTATACAGCGCCGGTACACCCGGCCCCGGCGCAGCCCCGCCAGGAACCCGGCGTGCCGCTGCCCTTTGTGGGGGGCACGAACTTCCGGGAGCTGGGCGGCTACGAGGCGGACGAAGGCAAACATATCCGCTGGGGGCAGATCTACCGTGGCATCCCCACGGCCCGGCTGGTGGGTCCGGAGGACCGTGCCCGGCTGGACGGCTTGGGTCTGCGGCTGATCCTGGACCTGCGGGGCACCAAGGAGGCGGCAGCCCTGCCGGATTATGTGCCGGACGGGGCCCGGCTGGTGCGCCTGAGCGGTCTGTGCGATGAGGACGGCCAGGAGATGAGCTTTGCCCCGGCGGACATCGACCGGCTGCTGAACGGCCAGCCGGATACCGGCTTCAATGCGGTACAGGCTGTGTACCGGCGGATGCTCAGCGGGAACCGGGCCTTCCGGGAGCTGTTCCGGGCGCTGGAAGCGGGGGAGACCCCCATTTTGTTCCACTGCTCTGCCGGAAAGGACCGCACCGGTGTGGCGGCGATGCTGATCCTGCTGGCGTTGGGCGCGCCGGAAACCGTGATCCGAGAGGATTTTGCCCGTACCAATACCTGCCGAGCTGCGGAGATCCAGGCCTACTGCGACCAGCATGCGGAGGAGATCGCCCGCCAGCCGGAGCGGGAAGCCTACTACCGGGGTGTGGCGGGGGTCTACCCGGAAGCAGCCCAGTTCGTGCTGGACACCCTGCGGCAGGAGTACGGCTCCCCGGAGGCGTACCTGGAAGCGGAATATGGGCTGACCCCGGCCCGTCTGATGCGCCTGCGCAGGATGTATCTGGAGTAAAGATCTGGGCAAAAATGGGACTTGGACCGGAGTATCGGCCCTGGCCGGATAAAAAGTTTTTTACAGCCTTTTTTGGCGGAAAAGAAGGGAGAGACCCTCCTTTTTCCAGAAAAAAATCTGCTGTGGGAAAGGGCTTCTCCCTTGACAAGGGGAGAAATGTTTCGTAATATAAAGATGTAGTATGGAACCCGTGACGCTGCGTGCAGGGTTCTGTGTACTTGGACCTGAGCAAAGGCCGCCCACACATCGGAGGGCGGCCCTGCTATAAGTATAGAACTTCTTGAACCGAAGAAAGCTGCCATCATCCACGCTCCCGCAGGGAAAAAGCGCCTGCGTGTGTGTTCGTGTTGTCTGTTTTATGCTTGAGAAAGCTCGCTTATACATGTTTCTCGGGGCCTGCATCCCTGCCGCAGCATCTCCCATTTTGCAACAAAAATTACTGTTGAGGAGAGTGAACGCAAATGCCCGCAATCGTATGGATTGTGGTCGGACTGGCTCTGGGCGTTGTATTGGGCGCTGTGCTGGGCTATAACCGCCGCAAGCAGACCGCAGAGGCTCAGATCGGCAGCGCCGAGGCGGAGGCCACCCGTCTGGTCAATGAGGCTATCAAGACCGCTGACCAAAAACGCAAGGAAGCGATCCTGGAAGCAAAGGATGAGGCTTTCCGCATGAAGGCGGAAGTGGACGAGCTGAAGGCGGAGGCTGACCGGGAGATCAAGCAGCGCCGCGCTGAGATCAGCCGTCAGGAGAACCGTATCGACCAGAAAGAGACCGCTCTGGACCGCAAGACCGAGGCGCTGGAGCGCCGGGAAGAGGACCTGAAAAAGCGCAACGCAGAGGCAGAGGCTCACCTGGCGGAGATCGATGAGCTGCGCGCCAAGGAGATGGAGCGGCTGGAGACCCTGGCTGGTCTGAGCCAGGAGGACGCCCGCGAAGTGCTGCTGCACAAGGTGGACGAGGAGCTGACCCATGAGAAGGCCGTCCGTGTGGCTGCCTATGAGACCGACCTGAAGGAAAATTGCGAGAGTATCGCCCGCAACCTCATTGGACAGGCTGTGAGCCGCTGTGCTGCGGATCATTGCAGCGAGACCACCGTCAGCGTGGTGCCCCTGCCCAGCGACGAGATGAAGGGCCGCATCATTGGCCGCGAGGGCCGCAATATCCGCGCTCTGGAGACGGCTACCGGTGTGGATCTGATCATTGATGATACCCCGGAGGCTATTACGCTGTCCTCCTTTGACCAGACCCGCCGGGAAGTGGCCCGCATGACCCTGGAGCGGCTGATCGGCGACGGACGCATCCACCCCGCCCGCATCGAGGAGACGGTGGAAAAGTGCCGCCACGAGCTGGAACTGCAGATGAAGCGGGAAGGCGAGCGCGCGGTGATGGAGCTGGGCATCCACGGCCTGCATCCGGACCTGGTCAAGCTGATCGGCCGGCTGAAGTACCGCACCAGCTTTGGACAGAACGCCCTGACCCACAGCATGGAAGTGGCCTGGCTGGCTGGCCTGCTGGCCGGGGAGATGGGGGTCAACATCACGCTGGCCCGCCGTGCCGGTCTGCTGCACGACATTGGCAAGGCACTGGACCACGAGATCGAGGGCAGCCATGTTCAGATCGGTGTGGATATCTGCCGCAAGTATAAAGAGAATACCCAGCTGATCCATGCACTGGAGGCACACCACGGCGACGTGGAGCCCAAGACCCCGCTGGCCTTCATCATCCAGGCTGCGGATGCCATCAGCGCTGCACGTCCCGGCGCCCGCCGTGAGAATGTGGAAAGCTACGTCAAGCGCCTGGAGAACCTGGAGGAGATCTCCTCCAGCTTTGAGGGCGTGGAGCAGGCCTTTGCTGTGCAGGCAGGCCGCGAAGTGCGGATCATGGTCAAGCCGGATGTGGTCAGTGATGACCAGGTGATCCTGCTGGCACGGGCTGTGGCCAAGAAGATCGAGGATACGCTGGATTACCCCGGTCAGATCAAGGTCAATGTGATCCGTGAGAGCCGCGCGGTGGACTACGCAAAGTAAATAAAACCATCGGTGCACCCCCGTTTGGGGGTGCATTTTTGTGCGCAAAAAACTCCCCTGTATGCAGTACAGGGGAGTTTTTTGGTCGTATAAGCGCCGTTTGGATCAGGTGCGGGCCAGTTGGGTGTCCAGCCAATGTGCAATGTCGGCAAAGACCTCCTGCTTGTTGGTCTCTACCAAAAGCTCGTGACGCGCACCGGGATACAGCTTGAACTGGATGTCCTCGACACCCACATCCTTCATGCTCTGGATCGCCCGGCGTACACCGGCGCCCTGCTCGCCCACGGGGTCTGCATCACCAGCCAGGAACAGGACCGGCAGACTTTTGGGCATTCTGGATACAAACGCAGGGTCATGCAGACGAAGCAGACCGGAGAACATACTGTAATAAGCGTTCAGCGTAAAGGTAAAGGTGCAGCGCTCGTCTGCCAGGTATTTGTCCACCTCGGCGTGGTCGCGGTTGAGCCAATCGTGGGTGGTGCGGCCTTCCAGGCCGCGGTTGTACCCCATAAAGGAGAGATTGGCTACAAATTTGCTACGGTAGTGCCAGCCATGTAGAGCGGCCAGGGTGCGGCACAGTCCCCGCGCAAAACGTACCAGGAGCTTGGGCTGGAAGCCGGTGCCCATGATAATAGCGCCGTCCAGCTCATTGCCATACTCACACAGGTACTGCCGGGCATAAAACGAACCCATACTGTGGCCCAGCAAAAAATAAGGAACCCCCGGATAGAGCTTTTTGGTGAGCACCGTCATGCGGTGCAGATCCTCCAGCACGGTCTTGTTGCCGTCCGGCTCATCAAAATAGCCGTAATCCTCCTTGGTGCGGATGGACTCGCCGTGGCCCAGATGATCGTGGCCGGTCACCAGGATGCCCTGGTCGGCCAGATACTCTGCCAGCGGGTAATACCGGCCAATAAATTCTACCATCCCGTGGGACAGCTGCAAAACGGCCCGCACCGGCCCCTCTGGAATACAGCGGAACCCGTGCAGCTGCCGCCCGGCGGCGTTGGATGGCAGGGAGAACTCCTCAATGCGGCTCATTTCTCAGTTGGCGCCTCCTTTTTAAGGGAGCTTACAGCTCGCTGATGCGCTGGCGGCACTCAGAGCAGATGCAGTAGCCTGCATAGTGCACAGCCTTATCGTCCACCTCGCCGCAGAAATCGCAGCTGCCAATGGGACGGTGCTTCTTCAAAATGATGGAATCGCCATCCACAAAGATCTCCAGCTTGGTGTCGGTCTCCAGGCGCATGTTGGTGCGCAGCTCCTTGGGCAGAACGATGCGGCCCAGCGCATCGATGCCGCGGACAATGCCAGTGCTTTTCATAATAAAGTCTCCTTTCAAAGATGCGGTCCGCTCCAGCTCCCGGGCGTGTGCCGGTGCAACGATAGCTGGTGCGGTTTGCAGCACCGTCCAAAGGCTGGGACGGTGGACTGACAGGTGATGGTTCGGACATTGGTCTGCCTGCCTGCGTTTGGGAAGAACGCAGAAAGCAGAAAATTAGGCCAGGTAATTTGTTCCACAGGATCTACGACTATTATACATATTTTTACAGATATCGTCAATACTCCGAAACTCTTTTGGCAAATGTTTTTTCTTTTTATGGCTATAATGGAAAATATTCGAGAGAAATAAAGTTCACCCCGGCTTTCTCCTTTTTCTGTAAATTCCTGTCGAAATACGGTCTAAAAGCGCAAAAGAGGGGCCGGTTTTTCCACACAAAGAACCGGTCTTGTGGAAAAGACGTTTTCCATTCTGCGCTTTCGGCGCTTCCAGGCAGGCGTTGGAACGGCAGGCTTGTATTTTACAGCCGCAGCGGTGCCGATACTTTTTTTCTGGCAGGGGATGTGGTACAATCAGGAAGATAAGACCCGGCATGCCGGAGAGAAAACGCACCTATAAAGGAGGGGCTGCCCTTATGCGTATCAAAAACCTTGAAAATGCAAATCGTCGTTATACTGCCAGCCTTGGCAATTTTCATGTTCTGGAGCACCTGACGGATGCCAGTGTGTCGCCTTCTGCCGCAGCTGCGGCCTATTTTATGGGCAAGATGGGGGTGCGCCGCCGTCAGATCGTTATTGAGCTGGATGGCAGCGATACGGCGATCGTCCAGGCTGGTGCTATGCAGTGGATGGCCGGTTCGGTGCGGGCAAGCACGGGCATCAAAGGCGTGGGCGACCTGCTTGGCAAAATGGTCCGTGGTGCTGTGACCAAGGAAGCAGCCGTCAAGCCGGAATACGGCGGACAGGGGCTGCTGGTGCTGGAGCCTACCTATAAATATCTGCTGCTGCTGGATGTGGCACAGTGGGGCGCAGGCGGAGTCACGGTGGAGGACGGGATGTTCTACGCCTGCTCCGGCTCGGTGCGCAGCAAGCTGACGGCCCGTAAGAGCCTGTCCTCGGCAGCGCTGGGCAATGAGGGATTTTTCAGCCTGAGCCTGGCCGGGCAGGGTGTGGCTGCGCTGGAAAGCAATGTCCCCTACGAAGAGTTGGTGGAAGTGGAGCTGCAAAACGATGAATTGAAGATCGATGGCTCTCTGGCGGTGTGCTGGTCCTCTGGGCTGGACTTTACAGTGGAGCGCAGTACAGGTACCCTGATGGGGTCGGCAGTCAGCGGAGAGGGTCTGGTCAATGTGTACCGCGGTACCGGCCGGGTTCTGATGTGCCCGGTGGCACCTACCAGCTCCCTTTATGCTGCAACCAATACAGTGGCTGCCCGCGCCGCTGACCCCAGCAGCAATACCCTGGGACACTGAGCTTTTGGCAAAGAGGGTAACTTTCGTCCTTATAGGTCAACTACTAGAAGAAGCCAGCTTGTAAGCCCACAAACTTTTCGCCCTTGCCAAAGCCTCTCCCTTTCGGGAGAGGTGGCACGGCGGAGCCGTGACGGAGAGGGTCGGTTTTAGGACGAACCCTCTCAGTCTCGCTGCGCTCGACAGCTCTCCCGAGGGGAGAGCCCTTGGCAAAGAGGATGAGTTTCGTCCTCACCGGTCAACAGCAGGAAGAAGCCAGCTTATAAGCGCAAAACTTTACGCCCTTGCCAAAGCCTCTCCCTTTCGGGAGAGGTGGCACGGCAGAGCCGTGACGGAGAGGGTTGCTTTCAGGACGAACCCTCTCAGTCTCGCTGCGCTCGACAGCTCTCCCGAAGGGCGAGCCCTTGGCAAAGAGGGTGAGTTTTGTCCTCACAGGTCAACTACCAGAACAAGTTGACCTGTAAAGCATAGACTTTCCGCCCTTGCCAAAGCCTCTCCCTTTCGGGAGAGGTGGCACGGCGAAGCCGTGACGGAGAGGGTTTCTCCCCGCCTTGCTGCCGCTTTCAGTAAGCGTTTTCCAAATCGGAGCCACAGCTCCCAACATAAAAAAGCCGTCGGCTCTGCTGAAAACAGTGCCGGCGGCTTTTGCTATTCAGGATGTCTGCTTAGACGATGCGCACGCCCTTGCGGTAGACGGACTGGATCTCCAGCTTGTCGTTGGCCAGGATCACGTTGCCGTAGCGCCCTGCACCCAGGGAGCCGTAATCGGCATCAATGCCCAGGCAGCGGGCGGGGTTCTCGCTGGCGGCACGGACGGCGCTTTCCAGCGGGACGCCCATGTCCAGTACGGCCCGCTTCATGCAGTCGTACAGGCAGGTAGCACTGCCGGCGATCACGCCGGGGTGCTCGGTCAGGGTGGCACGGGGGCCGCTGACGGTCACAGCCTGGCCGCCCAGACTGTACTGGCCGTCCGGCAGACCGCAGGCCATCATGCTGTCGGCTACCAGCACAACATGGTCATCGCCAAAGGTGCGGAAGGTGAACCGCACCACAGCGGGATGGATATGGACACCATCGGTGATCAGCTCTACGGCAGCGCCCTTCTCCATAGCGGCCAGGATGGGGCCGGGGTCCCGGTGGGTGATGCCGGGCATGGCGTTGTACAGGTGGGTCATGTGGGAAGCACCTGCCTCAAATGCGGCCAGCGCATCGTCGTAACCAGCGCAGGTGTGTGCAATGGAGATGCGGGTCTCGCTGTGGCAGGCACGGATAAAGTCCAGCGCGCCCGGCTCCTCCGGCGCAATGTCCACCAGCTTGATCAGGCCGCCGCTGCGCTTTTGCAGACGGCGGAACATCTCGATATCTGCGCCCTGCAGGTACTCCGGGTTCTGGGCGCCCACCTTTTTGGGGCTGATGAAGGGGCCTTCCATGTTGATGCCCACCAGGTCGGCGCCGCTGTCGTTTTTGTGGGCGGCGGCGGTATCCATAACACCGTTCAGGATCTCCTCGGAGAAGGTCATGGTAGCGGGGCAGATGGCCAGCACGCCGTGGGCGGCTTCAAAGTCTGCAATGGCCTGCAGGCCGGCTTCGTCTGCATCGCAGAAGTCGTGGCCCACTGCACCGTGGAAGTGCAGATCCACCAGACCCGGCAGGGCGTACAGCCCGTCGGCGTCCACCACTTCCTCCCCTTCCTGGGGCTGGGCATAGGCTGCGATCCGGCCATCCCGGATCACCAGGTCACCCTTCTCAAAGGTGTGACGGGGGGTGTATACCAGAGCGTTTTTCAAGATCATTGCAATGCACCTCTTTCTCATTTACCGGGGGGACAAGTGGTCCCCCTTGTAATGCTATTGTACCACAGTTTGCAGGGACCGGGGATGGGTTTTGCAGCTTTTTTGCGCAAAGCGGCAAGGGCTGAATGGCAGGAACAGCCCCGCCCGCCCCGCAGCAAAACCAAAACGCCGCCGCAGACAGGGCGATTGCCCCGCCCACGGCGGCGTTTTTCATCAGATCAGCAGGGGAGCAACCAGCCTCCCGCTGCTAGGGGGTCAAATGATCGGACCAAGAAAAGCAGGTGATCCGGAACTTACAGCATCTTCTTCAGCTCGTCGTACACGAACTGGACCTTGGTGCCGATGATGACCTGGCAGGTGTTCTTGGTGGGGCGGATGACACCAGCAGCGCCGGCAGCCTTGACGGCCTTCTCGTCCACAGCGGTGTAATCCTTGATCTCAAAACGCAGGCGGGTTGCGCAGTAGTCAACCTGAGCCACGTTGTCCTTGCCGCCCACAGCTGCCAGAACCTTGGAAGCGACCTCGGTGAAGTTGTTGTTTGCCAGGACGACCTTCTTCTCGGCCTCCTCAGCATCCTCGTCCTCACGGCCGGGGGTCTTCAGGTCGAACTTGGTGATGGCGAAGTAGAACACCAGGTAGAACACTACAAAAGCAGCGATGCCCAGGGGGATGATCATCCAAGTCTTAGCTGCGGCAGGCAGAGATGCCGAGAACAGCAGGTCGGTAGCACCAGCAGAGAAGCTGAAGCCTGCGCGGAAGCCAGAGTAGTAGGTGATGACGCTGAAGATGCCGTACAGCACAGAGTACACAACGTACAGCGGGAAGCACAGGAACATGAAGCCGAACTCGAACGGCTCGGTGACGCCGCAGACAAAGGAGCAGATAGCAGCGGAGACGACCAGACCGATAGCAGCCTTCTTGTTCTTAGCGGTGCGGACCATAGCAGCAGCAGCACCGGCGACACCGAACATCATGCAGGGGAAGAAGCCGGACATGTACATACCCAGGCTCCAGCTCACGTCGGCAGAGGTCTCGCCTGCCCAGAAGTGGGTCAGGTCGCCCAGGCCGATGGTGTCGAACCAGAACACGTTGTTCAGGGCGTGGTGCAGGCCGGTGGGGATCAGCAGACGGTTGAAGAAGGCATACAGGCCAGCGCCGATGCCGCCCATGCCAGCGATGCCCTGGCCCAGAGCGACCAGTGCGCCGAAGATGATGGGCCAAGCAAACAGCAGGACCACAGATGCCAGGATGGACACCACAGCGGTGACGATGGCGACCGAGCGCTTGCCGCTGAAGAATGCCAGCCAGTCAGGCAGCTTGGTGCTCTTGAACTTGTTGTAGCAGGTGGAGCCGATGACAGCAGCCAGGATGCCGATGAAAGCGTTGCCAGCGATCTTCTGGAAAGCGATCTCGGTAGCGCTGCCAGCTTCCAGGGTGCGGATGACACCCACGACGCCGGGGCTCAGCAGCTGCTGCATCATCAGGTAGCTGACCAGGCCCGCCAGACCAGCGGTGCCGTCATGGTCATCGGCCAGGCCGACAGCTGCACCAACAGCAAACAGCCAAGCCATATTGTCGATCAGAGCGCCGCCTGCCTTGACCAGCAGGAAGCCAATGGTCTGCACGATACCGACGACGTCGCCGCCCTGCATCGTGGAGGGGCACAGCAGATAGCCCAGACCCATCAGGATGCCGCAGACCGGCAGAGCTGCAACGGGCAGCATCAGGGCCTTGCCCAGTTTCTGGAGATATTTCATCATAAGACACATTCCTCCTTGAAAAGAATGTTGAATAAGTGCGGATGTGACTGCGATCCCTGGTTGTGGACCGCTCACACTTGCTTAACAGGATTTTAACATATTCGGAATAGAAAAGCCATAGTTTTCAAACTTTTTTTCATGAAATTGCTTCAAAAGTCCTTGTTTCGGGGGTATAACGTAAAATATTTTTGGTTGTATCGCACAAAATACGTAAAATCGACAAGAAAGGGCTTTTCTTTTTTGTCATTTCGACAAAATGAGGTCCTGTTGCATACAAGTATCTTATGGACAAAAAGAGCATAAAAAGGCCGCAGCCCCCTGAAAATGGGAGCTGCGGCGCAGGACATTTTTGCAATGGACCGGTGTTGACCCGGCAGCAAAATTAGTTGCGGGACTGGACGAAGTTGAGGCCCAAAGTATTATAACTAATATTAAGCTTGCTCCAGTTAGCGGGAACCAAACAGAGCAGATGGACGTCAACGTCACCCCGCGGATGAAGTTTGGTGGGAGTGAGAAGGGTGTCGATGTCCTTCTCAAAATAGAAGACACAAGAGACAGGTTTATTATCTGCAGTGACAGTAAAGGTGCCGCCCTCCTGAAGATACTTGAATAGAGCATCAGGTTTTTGTGTGCTCATGCACGTACCAACGGCAGTGAGCAGCTTACCAACAGTTACATGGGGAGCATCAACGATGGAAATGGACTTATCAGTGTTGTTTTTGAGCTCAAAAGTCAAATCAAGAAGCTGATAATCACCAATAGTAATAAAATTATCGTAGTCCGGTTTGCCGAGAACGGGATGTTTGGAATCATTCCAACGCTCCATTTCAACTGTAAGGCCATTCTTACTAATGGGCTGATCAGCAGGGATGCTACCACCAGCACCACCACTGCAGCCAGTGAGCAGGGTGCCAGAGGCAGCGGCCAGAACGGCCACGGCGCTGCATTTCATAAAGTCACGGCAAGAAAGCTGGATCGACATATTCGATAACCTCCTTGTCATACGGCAATATCAAATTAGTTTTTGTTTTTAGGCGGCCCTGCAAGCGGGCCGCTGTTTTCTTCATCATAGCAGGAGAAGGGAAGATTTGCAAGATTTTTTTGTCGGTAAAATGGCGTGTTTGCGCCGGAAAACGACGAAATTCAAGGCGGGACACCCCTGCATTTGCATACCAAAACGGGCCAAATGTCGCCCAGAGAGCAAAAAATTAGGCGCAGTTGCACAAAGGGAAAAAACAACTTTTGTCTAAAAAAT
>Ed_p1__coassemble_1033_pt1 | contig 26536 bp, 25 predicted proteins | sample Ed_p1__metabat2_high_PE_001 | metagenome-assembled genome bin Ed_p1
GCTCCAGCATCTTTGTCAATGCAGCGGCATACTCAGTGGTGGTGATGCAGGCGGTGGGGCCGGTACACTCGAACCGGGTGTCGATGACCAGCTGCTCCAGCTGCTCCAGTGTGGACTGCACCCGGCGGTACCGGGCCGCAAAGCCCACCTTTTCTTCCAGCTGCAGCAGGGCGGTCTCCCCATGCTTGATGGCATCCCGGGCGCCTTGCCGGGTGATGCCAAAATTCTCACCGATCTCGCTGAGCGAAAGGTCATCGTTGTAATACTGGCGCAGCATCTCCCGCTGTTTGGGGGTAAGCACCTCGCCATAAAAATCGAGCAGATAGCCCATTTCCAGATCCTTTGCCATCGCTCTGACCTCCGCTTTTTGTAAAGCTTTTCTGCTTTACGGATGGATTATAGCAGATGGGCGCATGATTGTCAAGTATTTTTGCTTGTCACAGGGGATTTTTTTATGGATGCTGCGTTTTTTCTGCATTTTATCCAGCGGCAGCTTCTGCCGCCCCCCTTGACGAGCGCACCGCTTTGCGTTACGATTAAATCAGCTTGTATCCAAACGTTTCGGAGAGGAGGCGTACTATGCCTGTTTACCCCAATTTCTATCAGACTCTGCTGCCCTGTCCCATTGTGGAACTGCGGGGTTATGCCGCCGCCTGCGGCCTGCAGGGCAAGCTGTACGCCTACCTGGATTTCGGCGGCCCCACCGGCACCAGCCGGGATGCGCTGGCCGAGGGCATGCTGGCCCTTGCAGCGGAAAAGGGCCGCCTTGCCCCGGGTCAGCCGGTGGTGGAGGCTTCCTCCGGAGCTTTTGGCATGGCCCTGGCTCTGGCGGGACTGACCGCCGGGCACCCGGTATGGCTGGCCATGCCGGAGGACGCACCGCCGCTGCGGCAGGAGACCCTGCTGCGCCTGGGCGCACAGCTGCTGCTCTCCCCCGCCCAGAGCGGGCTGGCCGGTGCCAGAGCCATGGCGCAGCGCACTGCCGCCGAAAAGGGCTGGTATTATATGAACTGGCTGGCCAACGACGACAACCCCGAATACCACCGCCGGGTCACCGGGCCCGCCATCCTGCAGACCATCGCCCGGAAGGATGCCAGCCTGGTGGATGCCATCGTCATGGGGGTGGGCAGCGCCGGGACTGTGACCGGTGTGGGCGAGACGATAAAAGGCTGGACCAACAATGTGCGGATCGTGGCCGTGGAGCCTTATGAGAACCAGGCCCTGAGCGGCGGCTTTACCGGACGCCACGGCCTTGCGGAGATTGGCTTTGGGTTGGTCCCGGGCAATTACAACGCCTATGTGGTGGACAATGTGGCCGCCGTGACCACTGCCGATGCGGTGCGGGCCGCCCAGCGGGTGCTGCGCACCGACGCCATCCCCGCCTCCCCCAGTGCAGGCGCTGCGCTGCACGCAGCGGCACAGCTGCTGGCCAACCGCAACAGCCGGGGCGCGCTGGCGATATTCAGCGGACGGCAGCTGCTGTGACCGTTCCAGATCCTTGGTGTATGGGAAGGAAGATAGTTTTACGATATGAGCAAGGACATGACCACCGGGGCCATCACCCCGCTTTTGGTGCGCTTTACGATCCCTCTTGTGCTTGGCAACCTGTTTCAGCTGACCTACAATGCGGTGGACAGCATCATCGTGGGCCGCTTTGTGGGTGAGGCTGCGCTGGCCGCTGTGGGCACCGCCAATCCGCTGATGACGCTGGCCATCCTGTTTATCAATGGGATGTGCCTGGGCGCCGGCATCCTGGTCAGCACCGCCTACGGGGCCGGAGACCGGGAGCTGGTGGAGCGGCAGGTATCCACCACCGCCCTGGCCGGGGCAGGTTTTTCGGTCGTTTTTTCTCTGTTCTGCATCCTTATGGCCCACCCGCTCCTGCGGCTGCTGCAAGTCCCCGCCGACATCCTGCCCATAGCGGCAGGCTACCTGCGGGTGGTCTTTGCGGGCCTGATCTTCACCTTTTTATATAACTTTCTGGCCGCCACCCTGCGGGCGCTGGGAGACAGCAAAAGCGCCCTTTACTTTTTGATGATCAGCTCGGCGCTGAATATCTTTGGCGATCTGTTTTTTGTTCAGGTGTTGGGATGGGGTGCGCCGGGGTGTGCCTTGTCCACTGTGCTGAGTGAGGCGTTATGCTGCATCCTGTGCCTTGGATATATCCAGCGCCGGGTCCCGGTATTGCAGCTGGGGCGGCGGTGGCTGGTGTTTGACCCCCGGCTGCTGCGCAAGACGGTCAGTTATGGCTGGGCCAGCGCTATGCAGCAGGCCACTGTGCAGCTGGGCAAGATCGCTGTGCAGGCCATTGTAAACACGATGGGTGTCCAGACCATGGCGGCTTTTACCGCAGCCAGCCGCATCGACGACTTTGCCTATACGCCCCAGCAGAACATTGGCCACGCCATGACCACCCTGATGGCCCAGAACCGGGGCGCAGGCAAGCCCCAGCGGGTGCGGCAGGGCTTTGTATGCGGGATGCGCATCGAGTTTGCCTATACCATCGGGCTGTCCCTGGTCTGCTTTTTGGGTGCGGAGGGCATTATGGGGCTGTTTGTACAGGACCCCGCCGTACAAGTGCTGGGCGCGCGGTTTTTGCGGCTGATCGCACTGTTATACTTCCTGCCCGCCGCCACCAACGGCATCCAGGGGTATTTCCGGGGCATGGGAGATCTGAAGGTGACGCTGCGGAGCAGCATCCTGAATATGGTGGCCCGTGTCCCCGCCGCTGCACTGCTGGTGCTGTGTTTTCATCTGGAGATCGAGGCTCTGCCCTGGAGCTATGCGGTAGGCTGGCTGCTGATGCTGGCCTATGAGCTGCCCAAGCTATGGCGCTGCCTGCATCAGCAGGAGGATCCACCGGAGATGTAAACAAAAAATGCTGCTGTGCATCACGCACAGCAGCATTTTTTATGCTTTTTTAGTCGCGGGTTGCCAGCAGAGCCTCGATCTTCTTGATGGGATCGATAATGCTGGAAACGGACATATCGTGGTTCAGAGCCACCACAAAGTATGCAGCGTACTTGGACACGTCCACATCCACATACCAGTCACGGGTCAGCAGCTCCGGCATACGGTAGGTCAGGTTGGTGCCCACCACATAGGTCAGGGTGCCCTCTGCCACAGCCTTGTCGAACTTCTCCAGGCCGCTGGTGAACAGCGGGAAGGTGGCATTGGCAATGATGCGGTCTGCGCCGCGAGCCTTCAGGTTGGTGGCGACCTCCAGCATGCTCTCGCCGGAAGCAATGATGTCGTCAGCGATGAACACGGTCTTGTTCTGGACAGACTCGCCCAGGTACTCATGTGCAACGATGGGGTTGCGGCCGTTCTCCACACGGGTGTAGTCACGGCGCTTGTAGAACATGCCCAGGTTGCAGCCCAGCACGCTGGAGAAGTACATATTGCGGCTCATAGCGCCCTCGTCCGGGCTGACCACAGTGAACTTCTCCTTATCAAAGGAGATGCCGGGGTCCTTCTGCAGCAGGCTCTTGAGCACCTGATAGGTAGGCATAGCGTTATCAAAGCTCAGCAGGGGCACAGCGTTCTGCACACGGGGGTCATGAGCATCAAAGGTGATGATATTGCGCACGCCCATGGTCTGCAGCTCCTGCAGTGCCACAGCGCAGTCCAAGCTCTCGCGCACCACACGGCGATGCTGACGGCCGCCGTACAGGCTGGGCATGATCACCGACACACGGTGAGCCTTGCCGGCCACTGCCTGGATCAGGCGCTTGAGGTTGGCAAAGTGATCATCCGGAGACAGGTGGTTCTCATGGTCGAACAGCTTATAGGTCACGCTGTAGTTGCCCGGATCGACCACGATAAAGATATCGTCGCCGCGCACCGAGTCCTTCACCAGGCCCTTGGCGTCGCCGCTCTGGAAGCGGGGGCACTCGCACGGGATGATAAAGCTCTCCTTCTGGATGCCTGCCTGAGCGGCCCAGCGCACCAGATGACGGTCGATCAGATTGGTCAGCTCTTCCGCACCGGGGCAGGCCAGCAGACGCAGCTCCGCAACGCTGGGCTGCTGGAAAAAAGCTTTCGGGGTGATTTCATTGGACATAGTTTCGCAACTCCTTCTTTGTTCTTCTCCCAAAAACATGGAGGTGTATATCTTTCTTTATTTTATCACAAAACAGCGATTCCGACACCATCAATTTGCCCTTTTGGCATATTTTCTGCGCCTTGCACAGGTGTTGTCAAAATTCCACACCCAGTCTGTGAGCTTTCGACAAAAAGACTGCCTTTTCTCTGCCGGTTTTTTCCTGTAAAAAAGGGTATTTCTGCACGAAAATACGCAAAAAGGCAACATCCCTCTGTTGTCTTTTTTATAGAGGGATGTTGCCTTTTTTAGGTTTTTATTCGGTTACAGGGCAGCGACAGCCGCTTTCAGGGCCTCTGCCCGGTCGGTGTTCTCCCAGCGGACGCCCAGGTCCTCACGGCCCATATGTCCATATGCGGCCAGCTGACGGTAGATGGGCTTGCGCAGCTCCAGATCCCGGATCATGGCGGCAGGGGTCAGGTCAAACACCTTCTCCACCGCAGCTTCGATCTTCTCGTCCGGAACGATGCCGGTGCCGAAGGTATCCACCATGATGGAGACCGGCTTCGCCACGCCGATGGCATAAGCCACCTGCACCTCGCACTGACGTGCCAGGCCAGCTGCCACGATGTTCTTGGCGACCCAGCGGGTGCCGTAAGCAGCGCTGCGATCCACCTTGCTGGGGTCCTTGCCGGAGAAGGCGCCGCCGCCGTGACGGGCATAGCCGCCGTAGGTATCCACGATGATCTTACGGCCGGTCAGACCGCTGTCACCCTGGGGACCACCCACCACAAAACGGCCGGTGGGGTTGATGAAGTACTTAGTGTTCTCATCCAGCAGCTCGGCGGGAATGGTCGCCTTGATGACCTTTTCCATCACATCGGCCCGCAGCTGCTCCATGCTGATGGTGTCGCTGTGCTGGCTGGAGATGACCACGGTGTCCACACGGACGGGCTTGCCGTCCACGTATTCCACGGTGACCTGGCTCTTGCCGTCCGGACGCAGATAATCCATCTCGCCGTTCTTGCGCACCTCGGTCAGGCGCTTTGCCAGCTTGTGTGCCAGGCTGATGGGCATGGGCATCAGCTCCGGGGTCTCGTCGCAGGCATAACCGAACATCATGCCCTGGTCGCCGGCACCGCCCACGGAATCGTTGGTGCCCAGAGCGATATCCGGGCTCTGGCCGTCGATGTTGGAAATAACAGCACAGGTGTCGGCGTCAAAGCCGTACTTTGCGCGGGTATAGCCGATGTCTGCCACCACATCACGGACGATCTTCTGGAAGTCCACATAGCAGTTGGTCGTGATCTCGCCCATGATATGGACCAGGCCAGTGGAGGCGCAGGTCTCGCAGGCCACACGGGCCTCGGGGTCGTGGGTGAGGATCTCGTCCAGGATCGCATCCGAGATCTGGTCGCAGATCTTATCCGGATGCCCCTCGGTGACGGATTCGGACGTAAAGAGATGTCTTGCCATAAAAGTTACCCTCCATTGGTATTGTGTAGTTCTGCCCAGCCTCATACGCTGACATCAAGAGTTTAAGAAAAAAGCGCTCAGAACCGAAGTTCTGAGCGCTGGCACTCTTATCTTTCGGTTTCCCGCAGGATTTGGCACCTTATGCTTGCGCACAGGTTGTCGGGCTTCACAGGGCCTGTCCCCTCAGCCGCTCTTGATAAGCAGGTATTCAGTTGTGTTCGTCAGATATCTTATCATCCCGCCGTCATTTTGTCAAGAACCGACGTGAATTTTTTAGACACCCTGCCGGAAATGATGGAGATGTCCCGCTGTTTGCCCATCGGCTTTTGCTCCGCAAAAAGGATCGGCCCGTGCAAAACGCACGGGCCGACCAAAATACCCAGGACCTGTTTTCAAAAGCAGAGAACTTGTGCGGCAGCTAAGGGCTTAGTATCCCTTTGCGGCCTCACCGTTCATGATCTTGATGGCGCGGGAAGTGCCCAGACGGTCTGCACCCAGCGCCAGGAACTTCTCCATATCCTCTACGGTGGAGATGCCGCCGGCAGCCTTGACCAGGCAGCGGCCATGCACGCCCTTCACCATCAGCTCTACATCCTCAAACGTAGCGCCGCCCGTGGAGAAACCGGTGCTGGTCTTGATATAATCCGCACCTGCCTCACAGACGATATCGCACATGCGCAGCTTTTCCTCCTCGGTCAGCAGGCAGGTCTCGATGATGACCTTGAGGACCTTGTCCCCCACAGCCTGTTTGACAGCACGGATATCCTCACGCACGGCGTCGTATTCGCCGTTTTTCAGCCGTCCGATGTTGATGACCATGTCAACCTCAGCAGCGCCGTTCTCAATGGCAGTTTTTGCCTCAAACGCCTTGCTGGCAGTGTCCATGGCGCCCAGAGGGAAGCCCACCACACAGCATACCGGGATACGCCCGGCCAGATACTGAGCTGCCTGCTTGACATAGCAGGTATTGATGCAGATGGATGCGGTGTGGTTTTCCACAGCCTCGTCGCACAGGGTCTGGATCTGGGGCCAGGTAGCCTCCGGCTTCAGCAGGGTGTGGTCCACGTGGGACAAAATCTCTTCACGAGTCATAGTTCATATCCTCCGGGTGCGTTTCAGCCCTTGTTGGCACGGTGCACCTTCCCCATGCCTACGGCGCTCAGTGCGATGGCGGTGATGGACACCGCTGCGCCAATGATCCCCAGCACCAAGCCGGAGACCAGGAATGCAAAGCCTTTCAAACCACGTCTCATAGCTACGTTACCTCCTGAAATGGCAGTATAAGTGCTGTGCGGATGCACAGTTACTTCTTTTTGAACACGATCCACTTGCTGAGCACATAGTTCAGCACGATGACCACCAAGTTAGAGAACACCTTGACCGACAGCCCCCACAGGTCCTCAAAGCCAGCACCGCTGACAAAGATGGCCGTGGGCCCGTCCGCTCCGCCGATGATGGAGACGCCCGCTCCACCCGCAAAGGATGACCCCAGGGACACCAGCAGCCGCTCCACCAGGGCAGCGCCCTGAGCCGCCAGCAGGTTGCCCCCTACCAGCATGATGACAGCGTCCAGCACCAGTGTACCCAGGCGGCAGGTGACAAATGCGCCAAACTCCCGCCAGGCATCCCGGCCGTGGGTCTTGCTTGCAAACACAAAGGCCCGGTTGGTGGCATAGGCAAACAGGATGCACAGGATGTTATCCAACACGTTGCCCCAGCTGTTGGCCGCCTTGTACCCAAACAGCTCGCTGAACAGTGCATACAGCAGGATGTTCAGCAGGGTGGTCAGCACGCCGAACAGCAGGTAGGCCAGCACCTCCCGGTGCTTTTTGAGCCAAGCTCTCATTGCGTTTCTCCCTTTTGAGGCGACACCAGAAAACCAAAACAGCCCCGCCGCCGTTTTCCCGGCAACGGGGCTGTGATCGCATTGTATCAGGCGACCGCCTCAGTTTGTATGCGGCGAGGGGAGATTACTCCTCGTCGTTCTTCAGCAGGGCCTTCATGGACAGGCTGATGCGCTTCTTGTCGAAGTCAACATCCAGCAGCTTCACGTCCACCATATCGCCGACCTTCAGTGCATCGGAGACCTTCTCCACGCGCTCGTTGCTGATCTCGCTGATGTGGACCAGACCGTCCACGCCCGGCAGGATGCGGACAAAAGCGCCGAACTTGGTCAGGGACACCACCGGAGCGTGGAAGGAGCTACCGATGGGGTAGTTGTTCTTCAGCTGCTCCCAGGGATTGTCCTCGGCCTTCTTGTAGCCCAGGGACACCTTCTGGTGCTCGGTGTCGATATCCTTCACATACACCTCGATGGTGTCGCCCACAGAGACGACCTCAGAGGGATGCTTGATGCGGTTCCAGCTCAGCTCGCTGATGTGGCACAGGCCGTCCACGCCGCCGATGTCCACAAAAGCACCGTAAGAGGTCAGGCTCTTGACAACGCCGGTGTAGCTCTTGCCGATCTCGACGTTTGCCCAGAACTCCTCGCGCTTTGCCTTGTTCTGCTCAGCGGTGACCTGTTGATGCTGCCGACGATCTTGCGGCCGGAGCACTCGGTCACGACCAGCTGCACGTGCTGGCCGACCAGGGCGGTATAATCCTCGTCGCGGCGCATCGTGGCCTGAGAACGGGGCACGAACACCTTGACGCCCTTGACGTTGACAACAACGCCGCCCTTATTGAACTCGGTAACGTCGCCCTCGACGACCTCACCGGACTCAGCGGCCTTGGCGATCTCCTCCATGCCCTTGCGCGATGCGAGCTTCTTGCGCGAGAGCTGGATGACGCCGTCCTGATCCATGACCTTCTCGACGATGAGGTCCAGCTCATCGCCAACCTTCACCAGGTCTTCGACCTTAGCGGAGGAATCATCGGTCAGCTCGCTCAGCTTGACAAAGCCGGTCTGCTTTGCGCCGATATCCACCTGGATCTCGTTGGCAGAGATGCTGGTCACGATTCCTTTCACAATACTGCCTGCATGAACACGCTTCTCCTCAGATGCATTCAGCATCTCCTCAAAGCTCATGCTGTCATTGATTTCTTCGCTCATACTGTTAAGTACCTCCTCAATAATAGACGATGGCGTTGAAGCCCCAGCCGTGACGCCCGCCGTTTTTACATCCGCAAACCATTCTGGCCGAAGTTCGCTCGCTGTTTCGACCGTTACGGCGCGCGTGTGTTCTGCGGCGACCTGTACCAGCTTTTGGGTATTGGAAGAATGATGACCGCCAATGACAACAATGATGTCGCATTGCTGGCTGAGGTCTTCCGCTTCCTGTTGCCTCGCCCACGTCGCATTACATATTGTATCAAAAATTCGGGCGTTTGTATAGGCTTTTTTTAGAAACTCCGAACTTTCTCGCCATTTTGTAACCTGAAATGTGGTCTGTGCAACTGCATAAATCGGCTTTTGGGGGTCTGAGGGACCTTTCCAGGCCTGAAGAGCCGACAAATCGCCAAAAACAAACACCTCTCCCCGGGTGTGTCCCACGATGCCCTGCACCTCCGGATGGTCGGCATTGCCTGCCACCAGCAGCACCGCACCGTCCGCCTCTGCCTTGGCGGCAATGTCCTGGATCTTCTTCACAAAGGGGCAGGTCGCATCCTGACAGGTCAGCCCACGGGCTTCGATCTCATCGTAGATGCTGCGGGGCACGCCGTGGCTGCGCACCACCACTTGGTATCCAGAAGGCACGTCCTTTACCCGATCCACTACCAGCACACCCTGGCTGCGCATCCGCTCCACTGCCTGCGGGTTATGGATCAAGGGGCCCAGGGTCGCCACCTTGGCCCCCTCGTCTACCAACCGGTCCACCAGCTGGACGGCACGATTAACGCCAAAACAGAATCCTGCCGTCTTTGCCAAACGGATCTCCATCGCTTCTTTTCCTCCCTTACGCATCCTTGGGAGCAAATGCATACGGCTCCCCCAGCTGCTCCCATGCTTCGGTCAGCGCTTTCTTGCCTGCACGCATGGCCTTGACATCCCGCTTATCCTGCATTGCAAACTGCGCCGCAGGCATCGGCTCGCCGTACACGACCCGCACCCGGCAGAACAGCTTTGCCCGGCCGTTCGGGGTATCGTAAAAGATGCGGCAGGGCACCACATCCACGCCGGCCTGTGCCGCCACCACAAACATTCCGCTTTTGGGCGGCAGAATCTTGCCCTCCCGCTCCCGGGTGCCTTCCGGGAAGATCAGCAGGGTATCCCCTTCCTTGCAGGCTGCAATGGTGTTGTCGATGACAGCCAGCTCCTCCCGGGTGCCCCGGACGCACACACCGCCCATGCAGCGGAAGAACCAGGTCAGCAGCGGATTGATCTCAAACAGCTCTTTTTTGCCAAAAACGATCATCCGTTTGCCCCAAAAGCGGCTGATGATGATAAACACAGGGTCTATGGCAGACACATGGGTAGGGGCAATGATGCTCCCCGGCGTGGCCACCTTTTTCAGGTTGTCCCGGCCAATGACCTGGATCCGGAACACCAAGTGCCAGACCAGCCAAGCCAGGGGCACTAAAATGTAATATAACAGCATAGCATTACGTCCCGTTTTATTTTGTTTTTTCCGCAATGATCGCAGCCATTGCAGCCAGGCTCTGTTCAAAATCCAGCTCCGAGGTATCCAGCAGCACTGCGTCCTCGGCCTGGCGCAGCGGCGCGGCCTCCCGGTGGGTATCCTGATAGTCCCGCTGACGCACGTCCTCCAGGACCTGCTCGTAGGAGACCTGCTGTCCCTTTTCCTGGTATTCCTTCCAGCGGCGGGCAGCCCGTGCCTCCGGGCTGGCCGTAAGGAAGATCTTTACCGCTGCATCCGGCAGCACCACCGTACCGATATCCCGGCCATCCATCAGCACATTCTGTGTACGGGCCATCTGACGCTGGGTCTCCAGCAAAAATGCCCGCACTGCCGGGTTTGCTCCTACGGCAGAAGCCGCCATACCCGCCTGCTCCGTGCGGATGGCTCTGCTTACATCCTCCCCATTCAGGTAGATATGCTGCTCCCCGTCCGGGCAGTCCAGCCGCAGCGAGATCTGCGGCAGAAGCCCCTCCACCGCTGCATTGTCCTTGGGGTCCTGCCCCGCCCGCAGGGCATACAGCCCCACAGCCCGGTACATTGCCCCCGTGTCCACATAAATATACCCCAGCTGAGCGGCCAGGCGGCGGGCCAGGGTGGATTTGCCTGCCCCGGCAGGCCCATCGATCGCAACCGATACCATAGTTCTCTCTCCTTTATAATGAGATAGGCGTTATTTTGGGGTCCAAGCAGATGGTTTTCCTTTCTGCCGATCACAGATTATTGGCAAAGCTCTGTGCCGTGCAGAAAGCGATCTGCAGGTTATATCCGCCGGTATAGGCGTCCACATCCAGCACCTCGCCCGCAAAATAAAGGCCTGCGGCCTTTTTACTCTGCATGGTCTTGGGGTCTACTTCCCGCACCGGCACGCCCCCGGCCGTGATCACCGCATGTGCCAGGTCGCCCCGTGCATCCACCGATACACGCCAGTTCTTGCACAGGCGCACCAGCTCCCGCTTTTGCTCCCGGGTGATCTGGTTGGCCTTGGTTGCCGGGTCCACGCCCCAGCGGTCCACCATCACCGGCTGCATACTGGCGGGCAGCAATTTTGCCAGCGCCCCCTGCGCCGAATGATTGGCCAAAAGCGCAAAATCCCGGGTGATGCGGTCATAGAGCTGCTGCTCTGTAAGGGCGGGTTTCAGGTCCAGCTCTACAAAATAGCGGTGTTTTTTCATATCTCCCAGATGACTGGAGGCACTCAGGGTCAGCGGGCCGCTGATGCCAAAGTGGGTAAACAGCATCTCCCCCTGCTCTTCAAAAATGGCCTTGTTATCCTCAAACAGGGTCAGGGTGATATTTTTCAGAGCCAGGCCCATCATCCGCTTGCAGTCACCGTCCCGGCTTACCAGGCTTACCAGGCTGGGCACCGGCTCCACCAGGCTGTGTCCTGCCTGCTGGGCCAGTTTATAGCCGTCTCCCGTGGAGCCGGTGGTGGGGTAGCTCAATCCGCCGGTGGCTACCAGCACGGCATCGGCCCGGTACTCTCGTCCCGAAGCGCCCCGCACCCCGATACAGCGCAGCGCCGGGCCGCGCTTTTTTGCGGGCAGGGTCTCGTCCACAGCCAGCGGCTCCAGCAGCAGTTTTTTTGCTTTATCTTCCACCAGGTCTGCGTCGGCGGCATAGCGCAGCAGCGCCTGACGGATCTCTTCCGCTTTATCGGACACCGGAAACACCCGGCGGCCGCGCTCCACCTTCAGCTCTACGCCCAGGGAGCGAAACAGCTCCATGGTCTTGGCCGGCGGGAACGCCCCCAGCGAAGAGTATAGAAACCGGGCGTTGGTGCGCACATGGCGCAGAAACTCCTCCGGGTTACAATCATTGGTAAGGTTGCAGCGTCCCTTGCCGGTGACCAGGATCTTCTGGGCAGGCTTTTGCATATGCTCCAGCACAGTGACCTGGTGACCCTGTCGGACGGCAGCTCCTGCTGCCATCAATCCGGCGGCGCCGCCGCCTACGATCACGATCTTTGCCATCCATCGGCCCCTTTCTGTATGTTTCAAGTTTTTTCGTTATTCATCTCTTATCTTACCAGAACTGGATAGCAAAATCAAATCAAAACCATGAGCTATTTGTGGAGGAACCGTGAAACTCCTTCTTCCTGCTTTTGCCCTTGCAGCTGCGCCAAACGCCAAAAAAGCCCCCGCCGAAGCGGGGGCTTGCTGCCGGCAGCTTTGCCGTGGGCGTCAGTGCATCAGTTTTTGAGGGTCCAGGTAGCGGTCCCCCTGCTGCACTTCCATGTGGATATGCGGCTCTTGCTCACATTCACAGCTGACCGTAGCCGCCTTGCCCAGTTTCTGCCCGGCAGAAACGATCTGCCCCTGGCGCACAGCGGCAGAAACACCGCACAGCCGCCAGACGCGCCCCTGGGCATCGGTCAGGGAAACTGTGGGGCCCCAGCTTCCGTCCGTCTCCAGACCAGTGACCTTGCCCTCCACCGGGCTGGACACCGTCTCCCCCGGTTTGCAGGCGTAGTCCACCCCATTATGGGTACGCCAATCCCCCAGCGTTTTGTTATAGACCAGCTCGTCCCCGCTGAACACCGCTAAGACGCGCCCAGAGACGGGCTGCGTGGAAGCTGGCGCAGAGGGCCGACTGACAGGCGCAGAGTCGCTTTGCAGCGCGGCAGGTTCGGACACCGAGCCAGAGCCAGGCGCAGAGGAGGCCGACGGCGAGGAGGAGGCCGCAGGCTGACGGGATGCAGGCTCCGGCACGCCGGATGCGCTGTTTGCTGCCGGAGCGGTATCCTGCTTCCATGGGTCTGCCTCCTGTTTTGTACCAATATCTGCGTCCGGCACAGCGGGCTGTACCGTGCTGGACGGGGAAAGGCCGTCCAGGTTCTTTTGCAGTTCGCTGCGGATCAGACGCACGGTCCATACCCCTGCAGCAGCGGCTGCCAGCAGACACGCTGCCAGCGCCAGCGCGAAGCCCTTGCCCCGCAAAAACTTCCTGAGTTGCTCCATCATTCGTTACTCCCATCTCGCATTTGTGTACGGTCAAAGCCTGTCCTTAGTTTGCGATGCAGCAACCGGGTTTATACATAGAGCGGGAGTTTCCTTGGTTTTCTTTTTGCTGGTATCCGACTGCGGAGCGGGAGCGTCCCTGGCAAGCCTTACATCTGCTCAAAAAGCTCTGTGCGGATGCGGGCGATCAGGGTTTCCATCAAGCCTACCCGCTGGAAGGGGGTCATCAGGTACAAGCCATCTGCATAGGGCAGTGCCGCTTTCGCTGCGCCAAACGCCACCTCCAAGCCCAACGCCTCCCCGGCGGCTTTATCCAGTCCTGCAAAGCGCTGAAGCAGTTCCGGCTCCACCTGGATGCCATTGACCTCGCTGTCCAGGAACTGCGCATTGCGCAGGCTGACCACCGGCAGCACCCCGGCCAGCAATTTTGCCCGGCTGCCCAGTGTCTGGCGGGCCAGGCGCAGATTTTCCAGCGCCTGAGCACTGAGCACCGGCTGGGTCAAAAATCCGGTCATCCCGCAGGCCAGTTTTTCCTCTGCACGGCGCAGCTCCACCGCAAAATTTCTGGCCCCCAGGTTCAACGCACCAAACACCGCCATCCGGGCGGGCAGGCCCCCCTCTCCCGCCAGAGAAAGGATATACTGAGCCAGCTTGCGGGAATTGAACTGATAGACACTTTTCACCTCGTCCCGCTCTGCTGTGGGGATGGGGTCTCCGGTAATGGCCAGCACCTCCCCAACGCCCTCCGCCGCCAGCCCCAGCAGCAGGGCTTTGGTGGCGTTGAGGTTGCGGTCCCGGCAGGTCATATGGGGCAGCACGCACAGCCCCAGCTCCCGGTGCACCCGGCAGGCCACCAGCGCAGCATCCATCCGGGCCCGAGCCACTGGACAATCCGCAATGGTCAAAATATCTGCGCCCGCCTGCTGCAAGCGCCGGGCCGATGCCAGATAGCCGGAAAGGTCTGCAGTCTTAGGCGAATCCAGCTCCACTGCGATCACCGGCTGGCCGCTGCGCAGCTTGCACAGAAACGCATCCTCCGTCTCGGCCGGCTGATGGGCTGCCGGGACAGCACCCGGCTCTGCAAAGGCGGGTCCCAACGCAGGCTGCTCTTCCAGCGCCTCCGTCAAGGCCCGGATATGCTCGGGCGTAGTGCCGCAGCACCCGCCCAGGATACGCACGCCCCGGCCCGCCAATGCCGCCAGTGTTTTTGCAAAATACGCCGGTTTCCCCTGGTAGCGCACCTGGCTGCGGGCCACCACCGGATACCCGGCATTGGGCATCACCGACAGCGGCAGCCCCTGCCGGCCCAGCTGCTGCACCAAAGCAGCCATCGCCCCCGGCGCAGAGACGCAGTTCAGTCCGGCTGCATCCACCAGACCGCTGGCCTGCATCCGCTGCAAAAGCTGCGAACAGGCCAGACCCTCCCGGGTATAACCGTCCGGCAAGGCTGCAAAGGACACCAACACAAAAGCATGGGGGCAGCGGGCACGGATGGCCTGTACTGCCTCCAGTACACCGGCATCGGAGCTCAGGGTCTCAAACAAAAAATATTCCGCCCCCTGGTCCAGCATCCTTTCCGCTACCTCTGTATAGACCTGCCCGGCGGGCCGTTCTTCGGTATCCGGCACCGGCCCCAGGTCGGCAAACACATAGGCTTTGTCCTGCGCAGCCTGGACCGCCAGGGCATACCCTGCATCTGCCAGCGCCTGCCACCCCGGCTCCTGCCGGGCTGCCATTGCCGTCAGGCCAAAGGTGTTGGTCTTCAGCGCCTGTGCGCCTGCCTCCAGATAGGCCCGGTGGACTGCCAGCACACCGTCCGGGTCGGCAGTATTTGCCTGCTCACAGGCAAGCCCAGGGGCTGCTTTATAATAGGTGCCCATACCGCCATCGAACACCAGCGGATGATGGGCCAGATAGGTTTTCAGATCCTGCATAAAAATTCTTTCCCCTTTCGCTCTATGGATAGGTTTCAGTTTAATAAGGTTTGCGTGTTTGTCAAGGGAAAATTCTCGTTTTCACTCTGGGCCAAACGCAGCATCTGCCCCCCTGCACCGCTTGCGCTGCGCCGGAATTTATGCTATCCTGTGTATACTTTCAGATGAAAAGAGGGGAGAACACGATGCGTCATTCCGGTACCCAAAAAATCGAGACATCCCGGCTGCTGCTGCGGCCGCTTCTGCCCGAAGATGCCCCCATGATGTTTGACAACTGGGCCTCTGACCCGGAGGTGACCCGCTGGCTGCGCTGGGAGCCGCACACCTCCCCGGCCGAGACCCGGGCGCTGCTGTCCGCCTGGGCCGAGCTGTACCCAAACCCGGACTACTACCAATGGGCCATGGTGGAAAAAGCCAGCGGCCAGGTGTTTGGTACTATTTCCATCGATCGGCTCTCCCGCCTGGAGATGCAGTCCGATCTCCGTCCGGATGACCCCCAGTGGGAGCCGGGCTACTGCATCGGCCGGGCGTGGTGGGGCCAGGGCTACACCACCGAAGCGCTGCGGGCGGTAGTGGGTCACTGGTTCGACACCGTGCAGGGGGAGGAGCTGGGCTGCTGCCATGCCGCAGGCAACCCCGCCAGCGGCCGGGTGATGCAGAAAGTCGGGTTCGTCTACCAGCATGATGCTGTATACCACAAGTTTGACGGTACCCCTGTGGACTGCCGGTGCTATCTCCTGACCCGGCGCCGCTACGAAGAACAAAAAGGATAAAACAGGCTACAGAGAGGGACTATTTTGAGCGAATTATACGATATTTTAGTTGAGACCCCCCCTGCCAAGGTGCTGCTGCTGGCATTGGACCAGGGACAATGGGACTGTGAGCGCAGTCTGAACGAGCTGGCCGCCCTGTGCGAAGCCAACCACATGGAGGCAGTGGCCCAGGTGACCCAAAAGCGCCAGACCCCGGAGACCGGCACCGTGCTGGGCAGCGGTAAGCTGGAGGAAGCCCGCCTGGCCGCCGAGACCCTGGAGGTGGAGTGCGCCGTATTTGACGGCGAGCTGACCGGCAGCCAGATCCGCAACATCTCCACCGCTCTAGGGGTGGAGGTGATCGACCGCACCATGCTGATCCTGGAGATCTTCCGCAGCCGTGCGGTGACGGGCGAGGGCAAATTGCAGACGGAACTTGCCCTTTTGCGCTACCGCCTGCCCCGGCTGCAGGGCATGGGCGAAAGCCTCAGCCGCCAGGGCGGCGGCGGTGGGGGCGGCGGCGGTGCCCGCCGTGGTGCCGGTGAGACCAAGCTGGAGCTGGACCGCCGCCATGTCCACGCCCGCATCGACGCCCTGGCTGAAAAACTGGCCGAGATGGAGCGCCGCCGGGGCGAGAGCCGCAAAGCCCGGGCCAAGACCGGGATGCCGGTGGTCAGCTTGGTGGGCTATACCAACGTGGGCAAGTCCAGCCTGATGAACGCCCTGTGCGGTCCCAGCGTAGCCGAGGCCGATATGCTGTTTGCCACCCTGGACCCCACCAGCCGCAAACTCGTTCTGCCCAGCGGGCTGGCGGTGCTGCTGGTGGATACCGTTGGTTTTGTCTCCCGGCTGCCCCATCACCTGGTGGAAGCTTTCCGTTCCACCCTGGAGGAGGCTGCCTGGTCGGATGTGATCGTCCGGGTGGCGGATGCCTGCGATGACCAGCGGGAAGAACAGCTGGCTGTCACCGACCAGGTCCTGGATAGCCTGGACTGCGATGACATCCCCCGGCTGACCGTTTACAACAAATGCGACAAAGCCAGTGCGGTGGCCTTTGACCCGGACATCCTGCTTACCAGCGCCAAGACCGGATTTGGCCTGGAAGCACTGCTGCGCCGCCTGGACGAGACCCTGAGCGACCGGGTGCGCACCATCCGGGTGCTGCTGCCCTATGACAAACTGGGCCTGGCTGCCCCCATGCGGGAGCGCGGCAGCGTGCAAAAAGAGGAGTACCGCGCGGACGGTCTGTATCTGGAAGGCGTTGTAAAAACCGAGGATCTGCACTGTTTTGAGGGCTATCTGTGCTGAAACGCAGGTCTGTATTCTAAAACACTGGTGGTCTACCTGGCCCACGACCTCAAGACCCCGCTGACCAGCGTCATCGGCCACCTGTATTATATGCATTGCTATCATCAAACAGTATGCGAATGTAAGGGTAATACTGTACTTAGAAGCGAGACGGACTATTATCAGGCCATTGGTGGGTAACAGAAAATATTTCACCTAAAGGAGGGTTCCAGGATGAACAAAAAAGGCCCGCTCAACACGCATATTGCCAACACGATGGTTTATATCTTCTGTACAGTGATCGCAGCAAACGGCGGTGAGCTTAAAGAGGCATTATCCCCGCTTCACCTTTGGAATGATGTATGGATCATTGTATTTGGCTTTGGTGTCGTGATCCTTTATGGGCTTATTTCAGATTGGCTCCTTCTGAACGGTCACGACATCGCCTGGCAGAAGATGAACGGCTTTGGAGAGCAGGAGATCCTCAACGCCCGCCGCAAACGATTGCTGTTTGAGCACTGTGAAACATCGGTGACAAAAGGCTTTGCCAACGGCGCACTGATCGCGATGATGCTGGCCGTAGCTGCCGCCTTTGTCTGGTTTACACTTCTGGCATAACGCATCCCCCTACCGCCCGCAGGGGCTGCCCTGCGGGCTTTTTGTATGAAGAAACCCCATTTACGGGCCGCACCATACAGGTGTCAGACCGTATTTGCATGATCTGACACATCGCCAGGAACATCGGGCTGCGCCCGTTCGGTGAAATCTCCCCGGCTCCGCCGGGGATTTTTATTTGCCGCCTGCTCAAATGGACAAGCGCCTGCCCGCTGTGCTATACTGGGGGCGAACACTGCGGGCCTCTGGCCCGCCCAAAAAGGAGCGTTGTGTTATGGGTCTGATCAAAGCTGCATTGGGAGCTGCCAGCGGTGTGCTGGGCGACCAGTGGAAAGAATATTTTTATTGCGATGCGCTGCCCGCCGATGTGATCGCCGTGCAGGGCGAAAAACGTCGTTCCGGGCGTTCTTCCAACCGCCGGGGCGGTGATAACATCATCACCGACGGCTCTGTGCTGGCTGTGGCCAACGGTCAGTGCGCCCTGATCGTGGAGCAGGGCAAGGTGGTGGAGCTGTGCGCCGAACCGGGCGAATACACCTACCAGACCGGCACGCAGCCCTCGCTGCTGTCTGGTTCCCTGCCCAAAAACGGCATCGAGGATGTTTTTGCGGAGCTGGGCCAGCGGTTCACCTTTGGGGGACAGGCCGCCGCAGACCAGCGGATCTATTATTTCAACACCAAGGAGCTGGTGGGCAACAAATACGGCACCCCCAGCCCTGTCCCCTTCCGGGTGGTGGACCAGCGAGCCGGCATCGACATGGACATCGGCATCCGCTGCTTTGGCGAGTACAGTTACCGGGTGGTAAACCCCATCTTGTTCTATACCAATGTATGCGGCAACATCTCGGAGCCGTATACACGGGACGCCATTGACGGCCAGCTCAAGACCGAGCTGATGACCGCTTTGCAGCCTGCCTTTGCCAAGATCAGCGCCATGGGCATCCGCTATTCGGCTCTGCCGGGGCACACCGCAGAGCTGGCGCAGGCTCTGAACGACACCCTCAGCAGCCAGTGGAGCCAGCTGCGTGGCATCGAGATCGTTTCTCTGGGCTTGTCCAGCGTCAAGGCCAGCGAGGAAGACGAGCAGGCCATCAAGGAGATGCAGCGCGCTGCCGCTCTGATGGACCCCACCCGGGCCGCTGCCCACCTGGTGGGTGCGCAGGCCGATGCCATGCGTGCTGCCGCCGCCAACACCGCTGCCGGGCCGACCATGGCCTTTATGGGCATGCAGCAGGCCGCTGCAGCCGGGGGTGCGCAGGCCCAGACCCTGTATCAGATGGGGACACCCGCTGCCCCTCAGCCGGTCCCGTCTGCTGCGGGCTGGCGCTGCGCCTGCGGGCATGAGGGCAATACCGGAAAGTTCTGTTCTGAATGTGGCCAGCCCCGCCCCCAGGAGGGCTGGGTCTGCCGCTGCGGCGCACACAACTTTGGGAAATTCTGCACCGAATGTGGGCAGCCCCGCCCGGCAGCCCGCTGTTCTGCCTGCGGCTGGGAGCCTGCCGACCCGGCACAGCCCCCCAAGTTCTGTCCCAACTGCGGCAAGCCTTTTGCCGGCTAAAGGGATGAGGTGATATCTGTGGCAAATACACTGACCAATTACCAGTGCCCGGCCTGTACAGGCCCCCTGCGGTTTGATGGCAAGGCGGGCAAGCTGGTATGCGACTACTGCGGCTCGCAGTACGAAGTAGCGGACATGGAGGCCCGCTATGCAGAAAAACAGGCCCAGGCCGACCGGTCCGCTGCTGCGCAGGCCGAAGCTCCCCTTTGGGGGCAGGAGGAAACCAGCGGCCTGCGCAGTTACAGCTGTCCTTCCTGCGGGGCAGAGCTGGTCTGCGCCGACACTACGGCGGCTTCCAGCTGCCCTTACTGCGGCAACCCCACCGTTATGGGGGGACAGTTCACCGGCCAGCAAAAGCCAGAGTTCATCCTGCCCTTCCGCATGGACCGGGCAGAAGCCCTGGCAGCGCTGAAAAAGCACTATAAGGGCAAGCCGCTGCTGCCGAAGGCTTTCCGGGAGGAAAACCATCTGGAGGAGCTGCAGGGCGTCTACGTCCCCTTTTGGGTATTCGATGCTTCCGCCACCGCCCGGGGCAGCTATGAGGGGCATCGGGCAGAGACCCACCGGGAGGGCGATTACCAGGTGACCACGGTGCAGCATTTCCGGGTGGAGCGTGAGGGCGAAGCCCGCTTTTGCAGGATCCCAGCGGACGGTTCCTCCCGTATGCCGGACGCCCACATGGATGCCATCGAGCCTTTTGCGCTGGAGGAGATGAAAGCGTTTTCCACGGCGTATCTGCCGGGTTTTATGGCAGACCGCTACGACGTGGAAGCGCAGACTGCCTTTGAGCGGGCCAAGACCCGCATCGAAAACACCACTGCCTCTGCGCTGCACAGCACCATCTGCGGCTACACCGACTACCACACCCTGCAGGAGGAGGTCCGGGTAGCACCGCCCCAGGCGCACTATGCTCTGCTGCCGGTCTGGATGCTGCACACCAAATGGAAAGGGCGGGATTTCTTGTTTGCCATGAACGGCCAGACCGGTAAGTTGATCGGAGATCTGCCCATCGACAAGGGACGGCTCGCTGCATTGTTTGCGGGCATCAGCCTGCCGCTGATGCTGGTGCTGGCTTTGCTGCTGTTGTAAAGGGGGCGCTTACCATGCATAAAAAATCTTGGGCCAGCCGGTTCCTGGCCGTTTTGATCCTCTGTCTGGGGCTGGCGCTGCCGGCGGCAGCAGCAGGCGGCAGTGTACGGGATGAGTATGGCCTGTTTGATGCCGCCGCCCTGTCCGCCCTGGAACAGACCGCCTCCACAGCAGCCGATGGACACGACTGCGCCGTCTATTATGTGACCTGTGCCAACGTGGGCAGCCAGACCGCCCGGGAGTACGCCAAGGACTATTATCGCAGCCATGAGCTGGGCAGCGGGACCCAGCACAGCGGCGTGCTGTTCCTGGTGGCTATGGAGTCCCGGGACTATGTAACGATCACCTACGGCAGCGCTGTACAGGCTTTTTCGGATGCACGCATCCAGCAGATCGAGCAAAAAGTGCAGCCGCTGCTCTCGGACGGCGAGAACCTAAAAGCTGCCGATACATTTTTGGAGATGTGCGGCGATACCCTGGATTACTACGCACGCCACGGCAAACCCATGCCGGGCGGTTCCGGTGCAGGGCGGATTGCGCTGGTGATCCTGCTGCCTTTGGGCATTGCCGGGCTGGTATGCGGCATCCTGTGCAGTCAGATGCGCACCGCCCGCCCCAAAACGGAAGCGGCAGGCTACCTGTCGGACGAGGGGCTGGTGCTGCACCGCCAGGTGGACCTGTATACCCACACCACCCGCAGCCAGGTCTATGATCCGCCCCAGACCGAGACAAATTCTTCTTCCACGGTCGATTCGGACGGATTTGGCGGGTCGGACGGCGGAAAGTTTTAAGCTCGCTGAGAAGCACAAAACCCCCGGTGCGGAAAACTCCGCACCGGGGGTTTTTATTGCTTGCTTACGGATAAAACCGTGCTCTGCAGCTTAGCCCTTGCCTGCGCAGCCGAACAGCTCGATCTTCTCCTTGCACTTATCCTGGATCGCCTTTACACCAGGAGCCAGCAGCTTACGGGGGTCAAAGCCCTTGCCCTGCTGATCCTTGCCCTCCTCGATGTACTTGCGGGTAGCCTCCGCAAACACCAGCTGGCACTCGGTGTTGATATTGATCTTGGACACGCCCAGGCTGATCGCCTTAGCGATCATCTCATCGGGGATGCCGGTGCCGCCGTGCAGCACCAGGGGGATGTTGTTGGTGGCCTGGTGGATGCGGTCCAGAGCCTCAAAGTCCAGACCCTTCCAGTTCTCGGGGTAGACACCGTGGATATTGCCGATGCCAGCAGCCAGGAAGTCAACGCCCAGAGCAGCGATCTTAGCGCACTCCTCGGGGTCAGCGATCTCGCCCGTGCCCACAACGCCATCCTCGACGCCGCCGATGGAGCCCACCTCGGCCTCCACGGAGATGCCCTTGGAGTGAGCCAGCTCTACCAGCTCCTTGGTCTTTGCCACGTTCTCCTCAATGGGGTAGTGGCTGCCGTCGAACATGATGGAGGAGAAGCCAGCCTCGATGCAGGCCTTGCAGCCCTCGTAGGAGCCGTGGTCCAGGTGCAGAGCCACCGGCACGGTGATGCCCAGAGAGTCCACCATGGCGCTGACCATAGCAGCCACAGTCTTGAAGCCGGTCATGTACTTGCCGGCACCCTCAGACACACCCAGGATCACCGGGCTCTTGGCCTCCTCACAGGCCAGCAGGACTGCCTTGGTCCACTCCAGGTTATTGATATTGAACTGAGGAACACCATAATGGCCATCGCGGGCCTTGAGCAGCATTTCGGTCGCATTTACCAACATTATTCATTACCTCCACAATCTATCGAGGGTTTGGGTCTTCCCACGCACTTTGCGCAAAGAATCACAAACTCACAGGTTAAGTATACCCCAAACAGGGGCCAAAATCAATCCAGGGGCCACCTTTTTTTGGGGAAGTTTGGGCTGCCTGTACCCACAGAAAACAGGCGGGCGCATAACGCCCGCCTGTAAAAACACTTTTGCAAAAAAGAACGGTCACCCTTCGTTCTCCCTCATCCAGGGCTGAGACTGGCTCTGCACCGGCTCAGAGGCTGTCAGGCTGCGTTCCATCAGGATGCCCAGATACGCATCCTGCAAAGCATCGGCCAGCGGATACACCGCCTCCCCTGCCGAAAGATACCGTTCCATCCCCGCCAAAAAGGTGGCGATCGCCGTCTCGTCCTGGTTCAAGCCGCTGCCATAAAAGGGGGTACGGTACAGCACCCGATCCCCCAGCGTATACAGTCCCTGCTGGCACTGGATCTGTGCCTGCTGAGGCTCCGCTCCTTCGTCCAGCCAGCGCAGCGTCTCATCGTCCAGCTCTCCCCGGGGGCCTTGGATGTTCAGGTGGGTCGCACGCAGATCCGAGTGGTACTGCACATTGCAAAAATCCACAAAGGCCACCGCCCCGCCTGCAAATTGCAGGGTATGGCGCTGCAAGGTCTTTTGCACCAGAGGTCCATGCTCGATCTTGCCCCAGCGGGAGTCGGTCTCAATGATCTCCACCGGCCAGGTGCGCCCCTCCACCGTCACCGGCTGCATCCCGGTGCCCAAAAACGACCGGGCCAAGCTGGCAGCATGATACCCATGCGCCAGCGAGAGCCGGGCAAAAGCGGGCTGTCCTACCAGACCCTGACGCACCGCCTGCAATTTAGCGGCCACCGCCGGGTAGAGCCAGTACTGCTCTGCAATTTGCAGTTTTGCTCCACTGGTATGCAGCTTCCATAAGGTGCGCAGCTGGTCTGTCTCTAACGCAGCCGGGGTCTCGCACAGCACGGCAAAACCGCGCTCTATCCACTCCTTGCTGACCTGGGCCAGCGACGCCTTGTTTACCGCCACCACCACGAAATCCGGCCGCATGGCGGCGCACTGCTCCGGAGAGGTGCTCACCGGCGCCCCATACCGGCGGATCTGCTCTGCTTTCTCCTGACTGCGGCAGAGCACCGCACACAGCTCAAACTGCTGGGGCAGAGCCTGTGCGATACGGACATAAAACAGTGACCGCCAGCCCGACCCCACTACCAGAAAACGCAGTTTAGCCATGCTGCTCCTCCTGTTGGATATGGGCTGCCAGCTCCCGCTCAAACAGCTCTGCATCCAGGGGCAGCGTCACCTTGCGCCCCTGCCAGGCCGAGAGATAGGCTGCATCGGTCAGCTCCAGCGCACGCACTCCCTCTGTACCGGGAGCCGCCAGCGGTGTCCCCTCCAGCACAGCCTGTGCAAAGTTCTGCAGCATAGCGGGGTACGGCTCCTCCTGCGGGCCAAAATGCTCCTGCGTCACCGTCTGCTGCAGCTGCTGACGCTCGGTGCAGGATGCCGTGCGCCGGTAGGTCTCGGTATCCGGGGCAAAGCGGCGCACCGTCAGCAGGTCATCTTCCAGCAGTGCTGTTCCCTTGCTGCCTACTACCTCCAGCCGCTCTGTATAAGCGCCTTCCCCGGTCGAAAGGATCAGCACCGCAGTCTGACGGTTCGGGTATTCCATCAGCAGCGTTGCTTCATCGTCCACTAAAAAGTTGTTGTATTTGCCATACGGGATCATAGCATAGACGCTCTCCGGCATCCCAAACAGCCACTGCCAGATATCCAGCAGATGCTGTCCCTGGTTCAGCAGAGCGCCGCCGCCTTCTCCGCCCCAGCTGGAGCGCCAGGCGCTGGATGCATGATACTGCCAGGTGCGGAAATAGCGGCTGTTTTCCAGCATCACCCGCTGTACCTGACCAAGCTCGCCGCTTTGCAGCAGCTCCCGCAGGCGGCAGTACTTGCGGTACATCCGCTGGTGGAACATCATGCCGTAGACAAGCCCGCTGGCCTGCGCCGCTTCATTCATCTCCAGCGCCGGACCGATCGACCCCGCCGAGGGCTTGTCGCACAAAACGTGCTTGCCCTGTGCAAAAGCCTGCTGCACCAACTGAGGATGGCTCTTATGAGGGGTCACCACCAGTACGGCATCAAAGCTGTCCGCCGCAGTGTACAGTGCGTCTGCGCTGTCCCACACCTGCACCGTATCCGGCAGCGTCTTTCTGGCCCAAGCCTGAGCCTCCTGGCTGCGACAGACTACCGCTGCCAAACACATGGAAGGCACCTGCCCTGCTGCGATCATTTGGGCATACTTGCGGCCCATCGTCCCTGTCCCGATCACCGCTGCACGCACGATTCTGCTCATACCGCGCCTCCTTTTGGCTTACAGCAGCTCGATCAGCTGCCGGATCTCCTCCATACGGGTAGCCCAACTGGTGGCAATGCGCACCACCGTGTGGGTGTCGTCAAATTTCTCCCAGAAACCAAACTTTGCCTTGCCCTCCAGTGCTTGCAGCTGGGCATTTTCCAGCACCACGAAGATCTGGTTGGTGGGGCTGTCCAGGAAGAACCGGTAGCCCTTTTCCCGCAGCGCTGCTTTCAGTGTCTCCGCAGCTGCAATGGCGTTGCGGCTGATCTTCATATACAGGTCATCGGTAAACAGCACATCAAACTGCAACCCCAGCAGCCGGCCCTTGGCCAGCAGACCACCCTGCTGCTTGACCATAGTCATAAAATGCGCCGGCGCCCCATGAGGGAACACCACGGCCTCGCCGCACAGCGCGCCCACTTTCGTTCCACCAATATAGAACACATCCGTCAGCTGTGCCAGATCCGACAGGGTCAGGTCACAGGCCGGGCTGGCCAGACCATATCCCAGCCGTGCACCGTCCATAAACAGCGGGATCTGGTACTGGGCACAGATCTGGTGCAGCGCTTCCAGCTCTGCCTTTGTGTACAGCGTGCCATACTCAGTGGGGTAGGAGATATACACCATGCCGGGGAAGGTCATGTGCTCGTGATTTGCGTCGGCATAATAGGTCTCCAGATACTCCCTCAGATCCGCGGCCGAAAGTTTTCCATCCGTCTGCGGCAGCGCCAATACTTTATGCCCTGTATATTCCACGGCGCCTGCCTCATGGCCGTGGATATGACCGGTAACAGCCGCCACGACCCCTTCGTACCGGCGCAGCATCGCCGCAATAACGATGACGTTGGCCTGTGTCCCGCCCGAAACAAAGAACACATCCGCCTCCGGACAGCTGCAAGCCGCCCGGATCTTCTCCCGGGCACTGGCACAATAGGGATCTGTGCCATAACCCGAGGTCTTTTCCAGGTTGGTCTCCACCAGTTTTTTCAGGATCTCTTCATGGGCGCCTTCACAATAATCATTTTCAAAATACAGCATGGTTCTTGTCTCCTTTGCAGCATCGATCTACAAATTTCATTATGGAAGCCGTTGCGGGATTTGTCAAGGCGGGAAAACTCCTTTTGTGCACTCCCCGTACCGTCCCTTATTTCTCCCGGCATTGGATCTGGATCAGGGTCAGGTATTCTTCTGGACTATGGAGTGAGATCTCATTGATCCCCTCTTCATACGCATAGCCGATCAGCTCCAAGCCCCGCCGTTCTGCCTCCTCAAACAAAGCCCGGTAGCCCTCCCGCAGCTGTTCCCAGCTGCCACGGATAAACACCTGCAGATACTGTCCTTCCGGGCGTACCTCATCCACTATCCCATTTTCCAGCTCTGTTTTTGCAAAAAAGCGGTCGTATTCATCCCCCCGGCCCTGACGAAGATTCTCCACCGCAATGCGGCTGCCGAAATTATCATAGAGGCCAAAGCGTTCCCGTAGTCGCTGCGAAAACTCAGACGCTGCTGCAAAGTCCAGGTCCTGATAGTCCCCCCGAATGGGAGCGCTCAGCAGCAGGCCCTGTGCCGGCAGCGTCACAAGTTCGATCTTTCCCGGGTGGATACTGCGTTCCAGCGCAAGTTTTTCCGCTTTGCGGCTCAAAAAAGCCTTAGCTGCCATCAATTCCTGGATCGAGCGATCAATATCCGCCTTTTTCTCCTGGATCAGCTGTTCCAGCGCCCGTCCCGAAGGGCTTTGCGTATAGGTTTTGATCTCCTGAATGGAAAAGCCGATCCGCCGCAAAAGCAGTATCAACTCCAACTGTTCAAACTGCATACAGGTATAATACCGGTATCCATTTTCCCCTTTATGTTCCGGCGAAAACAGCCCGATCTCATCATAATAGTGCAGCGTCCGTTTATTGACCCCGTTCAGACGGGCAAACTCTCCGGTGGAATAATAAAACTCCCGCATACTTGTTCCCTCCTGCACATGACTGCATAGCTAAAGTGTAGCGTACCCATACCGGAAAGTCAACGCAAGCGGGAACAGAGATCTTTAAGGGGAGCGGCATTTTCTTTATCACACAGCAAAAGCCCCCGAGGAAAATCCTCAGGGGCTTCGATTCAAGTCGGCGT
>Ed_p1__coassemble_1171_pt1 | contig 20978 bp, 14 predicted proteins | sample Ed_p1__metabat2_high_PE_001 | metagenome-assembled genome bin Ed_p1
CCGAACCGCTCCCGCAGATATTGCAGCAGCGTGCGGGAGACCACCGAGCTGGCTGTGCGGGAAAATGCCAGCCCAATGGTCCGGTTGACCCGGGGGAAAAGCGGCCGGGCCTCCAGCCCTTGTGCGCCAAACGCCCGGAGCACCAGCTCCTGGGAGATGGTCACCCCCAAGCCGCTGCGCACAAATGCCATGATGGGCGCATCATCCCGGAAGCTGTACAGCACATCCGGCTGCACCGGACTGCGGGCCAGCAGGTGCTGGATATCGTTGTCGCAGCCGGGGGCTTCCATCACCATAGGGCAGCGGCACAGCTCCGGCAGGGTGACCTGCGGACGCCGGGCCAGGGGATGCCCTTCCGGCAGCACTGCACACAGGGGGTCATCGTACAGCGGATAAAATTGCAGCTCATCCTCCACAATGGAGGACAAAAAGCCGCAGTCCACCTGACCATGGATGATCCAGTCCCGGATCTCGTCGTAGTTGCCGTCCAGGATCTGGATCTCCACCCGGGGATAATGGGTGCGGAAAAAATGCAGCACATCCGGCATCCACAGCACCGTCACGCTGGAAAAGCTGCCGATGCGCAGCCGCCCCTCGATCTTGTGATTGATGTTGAACGCCGCCTGCCGCAGCTGGGCCTTCTGGTTTACCATCTCCTGGATATAGGGCGTCAGCTTCTGGCCATTGTCGGTCAGCAGCACGCCCCGCTTGACCCGGGCAAACAGCTGCACCCCCAATTCCTCCTCCAGACCGGCCATCATCTGGCTGATGCCGGACTGGGTATAGTTCAGCGCCTGGGCTGCTTTGGAGAAGCTGCCGGTCTCGCAAACCTTCAAAAATATCTCATAGCGGTCTTTTTGTTCTCTCATTCTGCTTACCCATTAGATTTTGTTATATAGCACAGTAAAAACATTTTGTTTACTAATATTATAACCTGTGTTATCCTACCTTTGCAAGCCCTTTGCGGGCACCTGCACAATATTGCGGTAAGAGGAGTTTGTGTGGATATGGAAAAGAAGACGAATCATTTTTCCGGCCAGGTCGGCTTTGTGCTGGCGGCCGCAGGCAGTGCGGTAGGCGTGGGCAATCTGTGGCGTTTCCCCTACCTGGCAGCCAAGGACGGCGGCGGATTGTTTTTGCTGGTGTACCTGGCATTGGTGCTGACCTTCGGCTTCACCCTGCTGACCTCGGACATCGCCATTGGCCGCCGCACAAAAAAGAGCGCCATCGGCGCCTATACGGAGATGCACCCCCGGTGGCGTTTTCTGGGCATCCTGACCTTTTTGGTGCCGGTGCTCATCATGACCTACTATGCGGTCATTGGCGGATGGATCACGAAATATGCAGTGTCCTACCTGACCGGTCAGGCCGCTGCCGCCGCCCAGGACAACTATTTTACCAGCTTTATCTCCTCGCCAGTATCGCCTGTGGTGTTTGCCCTGCTGTTCATGGGGGTCACCGCCTTCATCGTTTACAACGGCGTGCAGGATGGCATTGAGCGGGTGTCCCGGTACATGATGCCGGTGCTGCTGGTGCTGGTGGTCGTGATCGCCGGTTACTCCCTGACCCTGCGCCACACCGATGCCTCCGGCCAGATGCGCACCGGTATGGAAGGCTTTGTCTACTACCTGACCCCCCATCTCGAGGGGCTTACGGTCTCCCGCTTTTTGCAGATCCTGCTGGACGCCATGAGCCAGCTGTTCTTCTCGCTCAGCGTTTCCATGGGCATCATGATCACCTATGGTTCCTACGTCAAACCGGATGTCAACCTGAACCGAGCTGTCAACCAGATCGAGTTCTTTGACACCGGCGTGGCCCTGCTGGCCGGCGCCATGATCATCCCTGCTGTATACGTCTTTTCCGGCGTGGAGGGCATGGGCGCAGGCCCCAGCCTGATGTTCGTCTCGCTGCCCAAGGTCTTTAACGCTATGGGTGCCGCCGGTGTGGTGGTGGGCGTGCTGTTCTTTGTAGCCGCCATCTTTGCCACCCTTACCAGCTGCATCTCGGTGCTGGAGTCCATTGTAGCCAACTGCATGGAGATCCTGCACACCAACCGCAAAAAGACCGTGCTGGTGCTCTCGGGCGTATATCTGGCTGCCTCCGCAGTGATCGCCCTGGGTTACAGCATCTTCTACTTTGAGGTGCAGCTGCCCAACGGCTCCACCGGCCAGCTGCTGGACATCATGGACTATGTCAGCAACAGCGTGATGATGCCCCTGATCGCCCTGCTGTCCACCATCCTGATCGGGTGGGTGGTCGGCCCGGACTATGTGGTGGAGGAGATGGAGAAAGGCGGCGCCCGCTTCACCCGCAAAAAGATCTACCGGGTCATGATCCGCTACGTTGCCCCTGTTATGATGCTGGTGCTGTTCCTGCAGTCCACAGGCATCCTTTCCTGACCAAACGTATATGAACTGTCTGCCCTGCTGCTGGGACCCTCGGCAGCGGGGCAGACTTTTTGCTGTCAAAGCTCCACATTCCCGGCTTTTTGTACAAAACCGCTCATTTTATCTCCGCTCCCCTCGTTTTCATGAAATACACGATCGGAGAGACGAGCCAGCTGCTGGGCGTGACCCCCCATATGCTGCGCTACTATGAAAAAGTGGGCATCATCCGCCCGGAGACCAACAAGGCCATGGATACCGTGGACTGGCTGGCAGACCTGGGCGTGCAGTGGAAAGACGCTGTGACCCAGCCGGTGGACGCCATGTGGCACCGCGGACACAACCCCGGTATGCCCAAGGGCACCGAGTATGTGGACGTGCTGGGCAGCTCCATCCGCAACCAGGGCGGCAAGATCTACTATGAGACCATCGCCCACAGCCTGCTGACCGATGACAACGGCGCTGTGAATGGCGTCGTGTGCCAGCAGGCCGACGGCACCAACGCAGCTGCCGAGTAATGCCGCTGCCTGACCAAGTCATCTTTTCTGTCTTTTCTCATCCCAACCCCTCGCCAGCGCCGCCCTTCCCCTTCTTCGAGGGGGGAGGGCGGCGCTGCGTTCTGCTGCTGTACATTCCCGGCGGGATACAGTATAATGGACCCAAACGGCCGGCAAAACCGTACCGGCCGCCACTAAAAAAAGAGAGGGTAACGCCATGACCATTCTGGTAAGCGCCTGCCTGCTGGGGCAGAACTGCAAGTACAGCGGCGGCAGCAACTACTGCCCTGCTGTTCTGGACTTTGTACAGGGACACCGGGTGATCCCGGTCTGCCCGGAGGTGCTGGGCGGACTGCCCACGCCCCGCAGCCCGGCCGAGATCGTGGCCGGACAGGTGATCAACCGGGACGGCGTCAGCGTAGACCGGGAGTTCCGAACCGGAGCGGCCAAGGCCCTGGAGATCGCACGGGAACAAAAAGCAGACCTTGCCATCCTACAGTCCCGCAGCCCCAGCTGCGGCGTAAAGGAGATCTACGACGGCAGCTTTACCGGCCGCAAGATCCCCGGCCAGGGGGTATTTGCTGCGCTGCTGCAAGAGGCCGGCATCCCCGTGCTGGATGCCGGAGATCTGCCCCAGAAAGGACAGGAATGATGGTACTGTATTTTTCCGGCACCGGCAACAGCCGGTATATCGCCGCCCAGATCGCACAGGCCCTCTGCGTGCCAACGCTGGACCTGAATGTCCGCATCCAGGCTGCGGACACCTCCCCGGTGCAGACCGGGCCGGATATCGTGCTGGTGACCCCCACCTACGCCTGGCGCATCCCCCGGATCGTAGAGCAATGGCTGGAGGCCACGCCGCTACCCCAGGCACAGCGCATCTGGTTTGTGATGGACTGCGGCAGCGAGATCGGCAGCGCCGACCACTATAACCGCCGGCTGGCACAGCGCAAGCAGCTGCGACACATGGGCACCGCCCCCATCCAGATGCCGGAGAACTACATTGCCATGTTCGCCGCCCCGGACCCGGCCCAGGCCAGGCGCATCGTGGACAGCGCCGCCCCTGCTATCCAGCAGACCATTGACTGCATCCAGGCCGGACAGCCTTTTGCCCCCACCCGCCAAAATCTGTACGATCGTTTTATGAGCGGGCCGGTCAACCCTATCTTTTACCGGTTCTTCGTCAAGGCCGGGCCTTTCCAGGCGGATGACCGCTGCATCGGATGCGGACAATGCGTCCAACGCTGCCCGCTGAACAACATCCGCCTTACGGCAGGCCGGCCTGTATGGGGCAGCCAGTGTACCCACTGCATGGCCTGCATCAGCTACTGCCCCACCCAGGCCATCGAATACGGCAAAAAAAGCCAGGGCCAGCCCCGTTACCACTTCGAGACACTGGAGCAAAAGTAAGCTGCCGCCCGTTTTGCAGCCCTGCCCTCCCCCATACACAACAAAGCGCCCCCGGCTTCCTGTCATGGAAACCGGGGGCGCTGCGGTTTTATGGGAAACGCCTCAGGCGCTGCAAAGCATCAGTGCAGCAGAGAGCTGACCCATGCCCGGGCAGCCGTCTTGGCCTGGAGCTTATTGTACATCTTCAGGGTGGTGTTGTACACCTTCTGGCTCATGGCATTGCTGGCGTTGGTGGCGGCAGCCTGCTTGGCCTCAAGCGTGTCGGCGGCGGCAACGGCAGCCTTCATATCGGCGTAGTCGGCCATGATCTCCTGCTGGAGCGCGGCATAGCTGGCCTTGGCTGCTGCCCGATCCTTTGCGGTGACCTGATTGCCATTGCTGCCGTAGGTCAGCAGGTTGGAGAGGGCGTCACGCACGCCGTAGAAGGAGTCGGTCCAGTCGTCCGGGTAGGTATAGTAGCGGCCCTTGGCATCCTGATACCAGACGCCCTCGGTGGGCTGCTCTTTGGAGCGGGTGACCGTGTGGACCGAGACCTTGTAGACATCTGCGGTGTCGGTGGTCAGCATCGGATAGTACGGGACGAAGGCGTTGTACACGTTGTCGTCAAAAGCGGTCCACTCGGTAATGGCGGTGTTCAGATCGCCGGTGTCGCTCACCTGGAACAGATGAGTCTCCACATTGCCCGTCTTGGCGATGGGCTCGGTCTGAAAGAAGTGGATGGAATCCTCCACCGAGAACTTCTTGGTCAGCTGGATGTTGGAGTAGACCGGGACGATGGCACCGTTCTCGCCGACGTTGCTGATAGCAAAGTCGGTCTCGCTGTAGTTGTCCTTCGTAAAGGTGTCGGTGCCGTACAGGTAGTTCAGGCCGGCTGCCATACGGTCCGATGCGCTGTCGCCGTTGGCAGAGGCCACCACATGGTCGGTGTCATCCAGATCGATCTTGCCTATAGCGGCGATGTTGGGCTGCATGAAGGCCACGCTGGAGGAGAGCTTCAGGGCAAGGTAGGTGTGGCCCGTCAGGTTCTCCACGAACCAGGTCTCGTTCTGGTCGGCAATGAACACACCGGAGCCGCCGGCTGCACCGACGTTGTCGTAGATGGAGGTCAGCAGGGCAACACCCTCGCGGGCCGTGGAAGCTTCGCTCAGCAGCACCGTGGTGATCTCGGCTTCCTCAATGCCGTTGTCCACATAGGGGTCTACGCTCAGCACGGCGTCGGTGCCGTAGAGAGACTCGGTGGCAGAGACCATAACGCCCTTCTCGTTGGTGCCAGCCTCCTCATAGGGGGTGTGCTCGTGGGTGCTGTCGCAGTCCGGGCAGACACCCAGACCGTTGTCGTCCCGGCGGGCGGTGTAGCGGTAGCTGTCGTGGGTGAAGGTGTAGGTAAAGCCGTAGCAGCCCTCGTACACCTCGCCCGCGGTGTGCTTCCCGGCGGGGCTGATGTTGAACAGCTTATTGTAATCGTTGGTGCCCAGATCCTCGATCCGGCCAAACATGGTGGTGCCATCCTCGGTAAGGTCGCTGCCGACATAGAGTGCCGTGCAGGCGAAGGCGGAAGGAACCATGGCAAGCGTCATCGCACAGGCGATGAAAGCCGCAGCAATTTTCTTCTTCAAAGACATAATAGTATCTCTCCCTCTCTTGTTGATTGTCGGCATTTCGTCGGCAGGTGTTATCATACACCCATTTTCATGAAAATGCAAGTATTTTCCCGAAATTTTAGCATATATTCACTTTTTCATAGTATATATTCATGCTGCGTTTTTCATCCGCCCCTCCGTGAGCGCAAAAAACCGCCCCGGCTTCCCCTTTCGGAAACCGAGGCGGTTCATTATGCTTTATTCGTGCTTTCTCAAGCCCTCACGCAATTACTTGCGGGGGTTCTTGATCGCAGCCTGTGCAGCAGCCAGACGTGCGATGGGCACACGGAAGGGAGAGCAGCTGACGTAGTCCAGGCCGACCTTGTGGCAGAACTCCACGCTGGTGGGGTCGCCGCCGTGCTCGCCGCAGATGCCCAGGCCCAGCTCGGGACGGGTAGCACGGCCATCGGCAGCAGCCATCTGCACCAGACGGCCCACGCCGTTCTGATCCAGGTGCTGGAACGGATCGCTCTCGTAGATCTTGGTCTCGTAGTAAGCAGTCAGGAACTTGGCTGCGTCGTCACGGCTGAAGCCGAAGGTCATCTGGGTCAGGTCGTTGGTGCCGAAGCTGAAGAAGTCTGCTTCCTTGGCGATCTCGCCGGCAGTCAGAGCTGCACGGGGGATCTCGATCATGGTGCCGACCTCGTACTTCATATCCACGCCAGCCTCAGCGATCAGCTTGTCAGCCACGCCGACGACCACATCCTTGACGTACTTCAGCTCCTTGACCTCGCCCACCAGGGGGATCATGATGTGGGGGGTGATCATCTTGCCGGTCTCAGCGCTGACGTTCAGGGCAGCCTTGATGACGGCACGGGTCTGCATAGCAGCGATCTCCGGATAGGTGACAGCCAGACGGCAGCCGCGGTGGCCCATCATGGGGTTGAACTCATGCAGGCTGGAAACGACGTTCTTCAGATCGTCGTAGGTCATGCCCATATCGGCGGCCAGCTCCTTGATGTCCTCCTCCTTGGTGGGCAGGAACTCGTGCAGGGGCGGGTCCAGATAACGGATGGTCATGGGACGCTCGCCCATGATGCGGTACATGGCCTCGAAGTCGTTCTGCTGGAACGGCTCGACCTTAGCCAGAGCAGTCTCACGCTCCTCCACGGTACGAGCGCAGATCATCTCACGCACGGCCTTGATGCGGTCCTCTGCAAAGAACATATGCTCGGTACGGCACAGGCCGATGCCCTCAGCACCCAGGTCCACAGCCTGCTGTGCGTCACGGGGGTTATCTGCGTTTGCCATCACCAGCAGCTGGCGGGCAGCGTCGGCCCAGCCCATGAAGCGGCTGAAGTTCTTGTTGCCGGTGGCAGCCACGGTAGCGACCTGCTCGCCGTAGATGTTGCCGGTGGAGCCGTCCAGGGAGATCCAGTCGCCCTCGACGAACTTGTGGCCGTTGATCTCGAAGGTCTTGGCCTCCTCATCGATCTTGACCTGGTTGTCGTTGCCGCAGCCGGAGACACAGCAGGTGCCCATGCCGCGAGCCACAACGGCTGCGTGGCTGGTCATGCCGCCGCGCACGGTCAGGATGCCCTGAGACACCTGCATGCCAACGATATCCTCGGGGCTGGTCTCCAGACGGACCAGGACGACCTTGGGCATCTTGCCGGACTTGACCATCTCCTCAGCCTCTTCTGCGGTGAAGACGATCTGGCCGCAGGCAGAACCGGGAGAAGCTGCCAGGCCCTTGCCCACGACCTCAGCGGCCTTCAGGGCAGCGGCGTCGAACTGGGGATGCAGCAGGGTATCCAGCTGCTTGGGCTCCACGCGCAGGACAGCCTCCCGCTCGGTGATCATGCCCTCGTCCACCAGGTCGCAGGCGATCTGCAGAGCAGCCTGTGCGGTACGCTTGCCGTTACGGGTCTGCAGCATATACAGGTGGCCGTCCTCAATGGTGAACTCCATATCCTGCATATCGCGGAAATAGTTCTCCAGACGGTTTGCGATCTCAATGAACTGATCGTACACCTCAGGCATCTGCTCATGCAGGTGGCTGATGGGAGAAGGAGTGCGCACGCCGGCAACCACGTCCTCGCCCTGGGCGTTGATCAGGTACTCGCCCATCAGCTTCTTAGCGCCGGTGGCCGGGTCACGGGTAAAGGCCACGCCGGTGCCAGAACGGTCGCCGGAGTTGCCGAATGCCATCTGCTGCACGTTGACAGCGGTGCCCCACTCGTAGGGGATCTCGTTCATCTTGCGGTACACGTTGGCACGGGGGTTATCCCAGCTGCGGAACACAGCCTTGACAGCCTCGATCAGCTGCTCGCGGGGATCCTGGGGGAACGGCTTGCCCTCGTTGTCCTCGTAGATCTTCTTGAAGATGGCGACCAGTTCCTTCAGGTCGTCAGCGGTCAGATCCACGTCGTTGGAGATGCCCTTGGCCTCCTTCATCTTGTCGATCTCGACCTCGAACAGGCTCTTCGGCACCATCATGACAACGTCTGCAAACATCTGCACAAAGCGGCGGTAGCAGTCGTAGGCAAAACGGGCGTTGCCGGTCTTCTTGGCCAGGCCCTCAACAGCCTCGTCGTTCAGGCCCAGGTTCAGGATGGTGTCCATCATGCCGGGCATGGACTGACGAGCGCCGGAACGGACGGAGACCAGCAGGGGGTTTGCGTTATCGCCAAACTTCTTGCCGGTGATCTCCTCCAGGCCCTTGACGTGCTCAAAGATGTCAGCCGTGATCTCGTCATTGATCTGACGGCCATCTGCATAGTACTGAGTGCAGGCCTCGGTAGTAATGGTGAAGCCCTGGGGCACCGGCATGCCGGCTGCGGTCATCTCTGCCAGACCAGCGCCCTTGCCGCCCAGGACATTCTTCATGGTGACTTTGTCGCCGCCAAAGGCGTCGTTGCCTTCGCTGAAGTAGTAAAGGTACTTTTTGCTCATGAGTGATTTACCTCCCAAATCGCGGCCCCCCTGCACACCAAACACGGCGGTAACGGCGGCCTCATCGCTTTGCTCTGTTTTTCTTTCGATGAACATTGCTCTCATTGCTAAATCATTATACCAAAAAAGCCACCTGATTCCATCGGTCAAAATACCGAATTTGAACCATAAATTTTGTGCATTTCCCTTGCTTTTTCCTTGTTTTTCCGGTAATATAGAATGGGAGAAAGTTCGAGAGTATTTTCATTTGAAGGCGTAATTTCTTCCCCTTCTTGGATACAACTTTCTATCCATTTCATTTGTGCTGTTGTTTGTCCCATCCCGCCCTTCTGTCCATTCCCCATAGAGGGACAAAAACACACCCTTCAAAACTTCTATTTATGGCATGCCCCTTCCGGGCAGGTTCTGCCCGCACCGGGGGCATACCGTTTCAAAAGGAGGTCCTTTGTTATGCAAAAACCCTCTGCCGCTGCTATGGACGCCGCCCGGGCTGCGCTGCATCAGGCTGCCGAGCAGGCACAAGAGATCCTGGTGATGCACATGGCCAACGGGGTGGAGATCCGCAGCCTGAATGTGGAGATCGAGCCCACTGTACGCATCGCCCCCGGTGCGGTGATCCTGTCCGGGTGCATCCTGCGGGGCAGCACCGTGATCGGCCCCGGCTGTGTCGTAGGCCCCAACACCCTGATCGAGGACAGCATCCTGGAGGAGAACACCACCGTCAACGCCAGCCAGGTCTATGCATCCCATCTGGGGGCAGGCAACAAGATCGGCCCCTTTACCCATGTGCGGGCAGGCACCGTGACCGAGTACGGCGTCCACCTGGGCGCTTATGTGGAGACCAAGAACTCCAACTTTGCCCGGGGCAATACGGTGAGCCACCTGACCTATATTGGCGACAGCGACGTGGGCAAGTACTGCAACTTTGGCTGCGGCACCGTCACCTGCAACTACGATGGCCAGACGAAATCCCGCACCAAGATCGGTGATTACTGCTTTATCGGCTGCAACACCAACCTGGTGGCCCCTGTAACGGTGGGCGACGGCGCTTACACCGCTGCCGGCAGCACCATCACCCAGGATGTCCCCCCCAGCGCCCTGGGCATCGCCCGGGCACGGCAGACCAACCTGGAAAGCTGGGCGGAAGATAAGATGGCCCCTTACATTGAAAAGAAGAAACGGCTGGAGCAGCAGGAGGGCTGATTGCCCCCTCTGTTCAAGCCGACGCCCGGACCGCTGCGCATGGAAATGACGCAGCGGTTTTTCACGCCCTTTCCCTATCTTTTCACACGCCTGTATGTTATAATAAAACACTGCGGAACCGCCCCGGTCCAGCCGGAGCGGCCCCACCAAAACAGCGCCCCGCTCCCGGGGCAGACCTATCGACCAGTAAAGGAAACGCAATGACAACGAATGAAACATGGCTGATCGCCGGGCTTGGCAACCCGGAGACCAAATACGACGGCTCGCGGCACAATGCGGGCTTTGCTGCACTGGACTACCTGTCCGACAAGTGGAATATCCCCCTGAACAAGACCAAATTTCAAGGGCTGTGGGGGCAGGGAGACGTGGACGGCCGCCGGGTCGTGCTGCTGAAACCGCTGACCTACATGAATCTTTCCGGAGAATCCATCGGCCCTCTGGCAGACTTTTTCAAGATCCCGCCCCAGCAGGTGCTGGTGCTGTGCGATGATGTGACCCAGGCGCCGGGCAAGCTGCGCATCCGGCCCTCCGGCTCTGCAGGCGGCCACAATGGCCTGAAAAACATCATTGCCCGCCTGGGCGGGCAGGAGTTCCCCCGCATCCGCATTGGCGTAGGCGCCAAGCCCCACCCGGACTATGATCTGGCGGACTGGGTGCTGGGCAAGTTCCCCCCCGAAGATGCCAAGGCCCTGGCCGACCGCTGGCCGGATGTGGATGCTGCCGCCCGGCTCATCATGGAGGGCAAGCTGGCCCTGGCACAGAGCAAGTATAACGGGTGATCTGCCCGCCGGGCGCTTTGCCCAAACGGAGCGGGCTGCCGCTCCTGGATCTTTAGAATGAAAAGGAGGCCGTCATGTACGAAGCGCTGCTGAAAGCGACGCCGGAATATCAAAAGATCGCCGCCAGTCTGGCCAGCCCCGGCCCGGCAGCGCTGTTCGGCCTGCCGCCGGCGGGCCGGGCGCTGCTGTATGCGGCCTTATCCAAGGACCTGGGCCGTGTGCTGTGCATCGTGACCCCAGGCGAAGCTGAGGCCACCCGCCTGGCTGAGGACCTGCACGCCCTTGGGCTGAACACGGCGGTGTTCCCCCCGCGGGACCTGATGCTGCGCCCGGTGGAGGGCGCCGGACGGGAGTACGAATACCGCCGCCTGTCGGTCCTGGGACAGCTGGCGGGGGGGCGGCTGCAAGCCGTCTGCGCCCCGGCAGAAGCCCTTTTGCAGTACACCGTCCCCCGGCAGGACTTTTTGACCAACACCCTGACCCTGAAACCCGGCACCGTCTATAACCGGGAGCAGCTGATTGCCCGGCTGTTTGCCGCCGGATATGTGCGCCGCAGCCAGGTGGACGGGCCGGGGCAGTTCAGTGTCCGGGGCGATATCCTGGACGTATACCCGCCGGATATGCGCCAGCCCGCCCGTATTGAGTATTGGGACGACGAGATCGACTCCATCTCCACCTTTGACCTGCTGACCCAGCGGCGGGATTCGCCGCTGGAAAAGATCCACCTCTCCCCTGCGCGGGAGGTGCTGTTCGGGGACACAGCCCAGACGGCCGAGGCCCTGCGGGAGGCCCAAAAGAAAGCCCGGGGCAAACGCCGCACTGCGCTGGAACAGGCCATGGCCGCAGACCTGGCCCAGCTGGATGCGGGACAGATGCCGGAGGCCATGGACAAATACTACGGCCTGCGCTATCCCGCCCCCGCCACCTTGCTGGAGCATCTGGATTCCCCTGTGCTGGTACTGGACGAGGTGGGCGGCATCCGGGATGCACAAAAGGCCACCGAATACCGCCGGGGCGAGGAGATCACCGGTCTGCTGGAAGAAGGCGTGCTCTGCCCGGGTCTGGATGTGTTTTACCAGACCATGACCGACCTCTCTCTGGCAGCCCAACAGCACTCCACCCTGCTGTGCGAAAACTTCCTGCGCGGCATGAACGAGTTCCGCCTGAAGGATCTGATCAACGCCGACGCCCACAGCGCCCCCAACTGGGCCGGAGATCTGGCCTCCCTGCAGGAGGACCTGGACCCGCTGCTGGCCCAGGGCTACGCTGTGGCCCTGTTTGCCGGCACCCCCAAGGGCGCTGCCGCCCTGACGCGGGATCTGGCCGATAAGGGCTACGCTGTAAGCATGAGCCGGGACGTGCGCCCCACCAAAGGTCTGGTGCAGGTGCTGCCGGGTCATCTGCACGGGGGCTGCACCTTCCCCTTTGCCCATGCAGCGGTACTGTCCTCCCGCCGTCACGGAACGGAGGAAGGAGCCGCCGAAGCCAAAAAGCGTAAAAAGAACAAAAACGCCCTGTCCAGCCTGTCGGACATCCGGCCCGGCGACTACGTCGTCCACCAGAACAACGGCATTGGTATGTATGCAGGCATCCAGCGTCTGGAAGTGCAGGGCGCTATCAAAGACTATTTGAAGATCCAGTATGCCGGGGCAGACGTGCTGTATGTGCCGGTGACCCAGCTGGATCTGCTGAGCCGCTACACCGCCCCCGGCGACGAGAGCAAGGTCAAGCTGGCCAAGCTGGGCGGCGCAGAGTGGAAGCGCACCCGGGCCAAGGTCAAAAAAGCCACCGAAGACATGGCCCAGGAACTGATCGAGCTGTACGCCCGCCGCCGCCAGGCCACTGGCTACGCCTTCCCCCCTGACGGAGACTGGCAGAGCGATTTTGAGGCCCGGTTTGAATACGACGAGACCGACGACCAGCTGAACGCCACCGCCGAGATCAAACAGGATATGGAGAAGCCCTGGCCCATGGACCGGCTGCTGTGCGGGGACGTGGGCGTGGGCAAGACCGAGGTGGCGCTGCGGGCCGCGTTCAAATGCGTGATGGGGGGCAAGCAGTGTGCGCTGCTGGCCCCTACCACCCTGCTGGCCTGGCAGCACTACAACTCCATCCTTTCCCGGGTGGAGGCGTTCCCGGTCAAGGTGGGGCTTTTGTCCCGTTTCCGCACCCCCAAGCAGCAAAGGGAGACGATGCGGGGCCTGCAGGCCGGCAGCGTGGATATCGTGGTGGGCACCCACCGGCTGCTGTCCAAGGATGTACGGTTCCACGACCTGGGTCTTGTGATCATTGACGAGGAGCAGCGCTTCGGGGTCAAGCACAAGGAAAAACTCAAGGAAAGCTTCATCGGGGTGGATATGCTGACCCTCTCTGCCACCCCCATCCCCCGCACCCTGAATATGGCCATGAGCGGCATCCGGGATATGTCCACCATCGAGCAGCCCCCCTTTGAGCGGCAGCCGGTGGAGACCTTTGTGCTGGAGTACAACGATGTGATCCTGGCGGAAGCCATCAAAAAGGAGCTTGCCCGGGGCGGGCAGGTCTATTACCTGCACAACCGGGTGGACAACATCGAGGCCACCGCCGCCCATGTGAGCCAGATGGCCCCCGGCGCACGGGTGGGCATCGCCCATGGCAAGATGACCGAGGAAGAGCTGAACCCCGTCTGGCAGCACCTGCTCAACGGAGAGATCGATATCCTGGTCTGCACCACCCTGATCGAGACCGGCATCGACGTGCGCAACTGCAACACCCTGATCATCGAGGATGCCGACCGGATGGGTCTGGCCCAGCTGTACCAGATCCGGGGCCGGGTGGGACGCAGCGGCCGCAAAGCCTACGCCTACTTCACCTTCCGCCGGGACAAGACCCTGACCGATATTGCCCAAAAGCGGCTGTCCGCTATCCGGGAGTTCACGGCCTTTGGCTCCGGTTTCCGCATCGCCATGCGGGATCTGCAGATCCGGGGCGCCGGCAGCCTGCTGGGGCACAGCCAGCACGGCCACATGGAGGCCGTTGGTTACGATCTGTATGTAAAGATGCTGGGCCAGGCCATTGCCCGGGCCAAGGGCGAACCCATCCGCCGGGACAAGAGCGAATGTCTGGTGGATCTGCGGGTGGATGCCTACATCCCGGAAAAATATATCTCGGATGGGTCCGGCCGCATCGAAGCCTACAAGCGCATTGCCGCCATCCAGACCCCGGAGGACGCTGCCGACGTGCTGGACGAGCTGATCGACCGCTACGGCGACCCGCCCCCCTCGGTCAGCGACCTGGTCAATGTCTCGCTGGCCCGTGTGCAGGCCACCGCTGTGGGTGTCTATGAGGTGGCCCAGCGCAAGGATGTGCTGACCTTGCAGCTGGAGCAGCTGGACGTCCCCATGATCCGCGGGCTGCTGATCGCCTTTGATGGCCGGGTCACCGCCGGAGCCGGGGCCAAGCCCTACCTCTCGGTGACGCTGCGCCCGGAAGAAAAACCTTTGGATCTGCTGCAGTCTGTGCTGGCGGGCATTGCCCAGGTGCAGGCACAGCAGGCATCCGACCCCAATAAGAAATAGGAGCGATACACACATGACGAAGCACAAACTCTTTGCACGGGCACTGGCTCTGGTGCTGTGCCTGACCCTGGTATGCGGCCTGACCGGCTGCGTATTCTCCACCCCGGAGAGCGTGGGCCGCATCGGTGAGGTGGATATCACCTCCGGCAGCTATCTGCTGGCCCAATACGATGCCTACCAGCAGGCTGCCGACCTGGCCCAGGAAGACCAGGACCCCACCAAGGTATCGGCTTTTCTGCGCCAGCAGATCACCCCGGAAGGGGGCGAGCCGGTGACCGTGGCGGACTTTGTAGCGGAAAAGACCCAGCAGAACCTGGACCGTTACGCCGCCATCGAGACCCGGTTTGCCCAGCTGGGCGGTGAGCTGACCGAACTGGAGCAGGCCCAGGCCGAGGCCTACGCCCAGCAGCTGATGGACCAGTACGGCCCTGTGTACGAGGCCAACGGCATCGGCCTTGCCACCCTGGAGCAGTTTGAAAAACTGCTGCTGAAGGAGCAGGTCCTGCTGGATCTGGTCTATGGCCCGGAGGGCGAGACCCCCATCTCGGACGAGGAGCTGGGCGGCTACCTGTCCCAGGAGATGGTCCAGCTGGCCTATGTGGTGATCCCGCTGTACAACAGCCAGAACTTCGCCCCTGCCTCCGATGACGAAAAGGCAGAAATGAAGAAAAAGGCCCAGGCCATCGTGGATCAGTATACGGCCCAGACCGCCGCACTGACCCAGGCACAGGCCTCCCCCTCCATCACCGAAGCCGAGATGAAGCAGATCCCCCGCCAGCAGCTGGAAGCCTTCCGCACCGCTGCAGCAGCTGGCCTGGGCGAGGTGTATCAGGTGCTGGGAAGCCCCGCCCCCGAGGGAGACCCCGTTTCCACTGCGCTGCTGGGTCATGCCTCTGTGGATGCCACCTTTACCGAAGGCGACTCGGCCAAGCAGCTGTATGACCTGGCTTTTGGCCAGGCTGCCGTGCTGGAGCACTCTGGCTTTGCCATGATGATCGCCCTGCGTCTGAACCCCCTGACCTACCAGGGCATGGACGCTGTACGTCCCCAGGCGCTGACCGATTATAAGGCCCCCGAGCTGCGCCAGGAGCTGGCAGACTACGGCGCCGCCCTGCCCCACGATTTGGACAGCAGCGCCATGAAGAAGCTGCCTGCCAAAAAGATCGTGACCGGGTAAGGCAGACCCCACGGAGTTTTCCACTTTTTCAAAAGGATCTGTGCAAAACTTTTCACACGGCCCATGCCCTTGCATGGGCCGATTTTTTTAGCCGCAGGCCCCGCTGCACCTTTGAGGACTGCGCTCCGCCCTGCCACGGCCCAAATAAAAAGCACCCCCGCCGCCTCTTCCTTTTCCGGGAAGAAGCGGCGGGGGTGCTGCTATTTTGTGTTGTTTTTTGTGTACTTGGCTTAGTTGAACATATCCTTCAGGCGTTTGAAGAAGCCCTTGCGCTTTTCATAGTTATCCTCTTTCAGGGTGCCCTCAAACTTCTTCAGTGCATCACGCTGGATCTTGGAGAGCTTTTTGGGGATCTCCACCTCGCACTTGACGTACATATCGCCCCGGCCGCGGCCGTTCAGGTACTGGATGCCCTTGCCCCGCAGACGGAAGGTGGTGCCGCTCTGGGTGCCCTCCGGCACTTCATACTCCACCTTGCCGTCAATGGAAGGCACCGTGATCCGGTCGCCCAGCACAGCCTGGCTGTAGGTGATGGGCACCGTGACCCACACATCGTAGCCGTCCCGCTCAAACAGCGGGTCCGGACGGACGGTGACCATCACGATCACATCCCCAGCGGGGCCGCCGTTGGTACCGGCATCGCCCATGCCCCGCAGTGCAAAGCTCTGGTCATCATCAATGCCCATGGGGATGGTGACTTCCAGGGTCTTTTTGGTGGCCACCCGGCCACTGCCGTGGCAGCTCTTGCAGGGGTCCTTTACCAGCTTGCCCTTACCGCCGCACCGGGCGCAGGGCTGCTGGGTCTGCATCACGCCAAAGGGGGTGCGCTGCTGGCGCAGCACAAAGCCTCGGCCGCCGCAGTCCGGGCAGGTCTCCGGGCTGGTGCCTGCTGCACAGCCGCTGCCATGGCACTCGGCGCACTCCTGCTGGCGGGTGATGGTGATGTTCTTTTTGCAGCCGTGCACCGCCTCGTCAAAACTCAGGGTAATGCGCACCCGCAGATCCTGGCCTTTGCGGGGGCCGTTGGGGTTAGCCGAACGGCTGCCGCCGCCAAAGCCACCGAAACCGCCGCCAAAGATATCCCCAAACAGGTCTCCCAGGTCCACGCCGTCGGCGCCAAACCCGCCAAAGCCGCCGGGGCCGCCGCCGTTCTGGGCTGCATAGGTGGGGTCCACCCCGGCAAAGCCATACTGGTCGTACAGCTGGCGCTTCTTTGGGTCGGACAAAACCTCGTTGGCCTCGTTGATCTCCTTGAACATCTCCTCGGCTTTTTTATCGCCGGGGTTATAGTCCGGGTGGTACTTCATGGCCAGCTTGCGGTACGCCTTTTTGATCTCAGCGTCCGTAGCGGTCTTGGATACCCCCAGCACCTCGTAATAATCGCGTTTTTCCTGTGCCATATCCACTCACCTCTCGGGAAAGTCCTTCTCCGTGAAAAGCCCCTTCCCCGTGTGCGAGAGGGGCGCATCTGTAAAGCCAGCAAAGGCCGCCCCGGCATTGGCCAAGGCCAAACCGGAGCGGCTTCGCTTGCTTTTGTCAGCCGAGGCCCGCCGGTTTGGGCCGGGCGCAGGGCTGTTTGATTTTTAAGTTATCAGACTTCCTTGAAGTCTGCATCCACCACGCCGTCATCCGGCTTCTGCTGAGCGGATGCGTCGGGGCCGGGCTGTGCACCGGCAGCAGCCTGCTGGGCAGCAGCGGCAGCCTGGTACATCTTCTCGAACACCTGGCTCAGAGCCTCCTGCTTTGCCTTGATGTCGTCGGTGGAGCCGGACTGCACGGCGGTCTTCAGGTCGGCCAGCTTTGCCTCAGCCTCGCTCTTGACGTCGGCGGGCAGCTTGTCGCCGTTCTCCTTCAGCATCTTCTCGGTCTGGAACACCATCTGGTCTGCACCGTTGCGGATGTCCACTTCCTCACGCTTCTTCTTGTCATCGGCAGCAAACTGCTCGGCCTCCTTGACGGCCTTGTCGATGTCGTCCTTGGACATATTGGTAGAAGCGGTGATGGTGATGTTCTGCTCCTTGCCGGTGCCCAGGTCCTTGGCGCTGACCTTCACGATGCCGTTGGCGTCGATATCAAAGGTGACCTCGATCTGGGGCACGCCACGGGGAGCCGGAGCAATGCCGTCCAGGTGGAACACACCCAGGCTCTTGTTATCGCGGGCAAACTCACGCTCGCCCTGCAGCACGTTGATCTCGACCGAGGGCTGGTTGTCCGCAGCGGTGGAGAACACCTGGCTCTTGTGGGTGGGGATGGTGGTGTTGCGCTCGATGATCTTGGTGCACACGCCGCCCAGGGTCTCGATGCCCAGGCTCAGCGGGGTAACGTCCAGCAGCAGCAGGCCCTTGACGTCGCCCTGCAGCACGCCGCCCTGGATGGCAGCGCCCACGGCCACGCACTCGTCGGGGTTGATGCCCTTGAAGGGCTCGCAATTCAGCTCCTTCTTGACGGCGTCGTAAACAGCGGGGATACGGGTGGAGCCGCCCACCATCAGAACCTTCTTCAGGTCAGAGGGACGCAGGCCGGCATCAGCCAGAGCCTTGCGCACGGGGGTCATGGTGCGGTCCACCAGATCGGCGGTCAGCTCGTTGAACTTTGCACGGGTCAGGGTCATATCCAGGTGCTTGGGGCCGGTAGCGTCAGCGGTGATGAAGGGCAGGTTGATCTGGCTGCTCATAGCGCTGGACAGCTCGATCTTTGCCTTCTCAGCAGCCTCCTTCAGGCGCTGGGCAGCCATCTTGTCCTTGCGCAGGTCAATGCCGTTCTCGGTCTGGAAAGCGTTGGCCATCCAGTCGATGATGCGCTGGTCAAAGTCGTCGCCGCCCAGGTGGGTATCGCCGTTGGTCGCCAGGACCTCGGTCACGCCGTCGCCCATCTCGATGATGGACACATCGAAGGTGCCGCCGCCCAGGTCGTAGACCATGATCTTCTGGTCATCCTCTTTGTCGATGCCGTAAGCCAGAGCTGCGGCAGTGGGCTCGTTGATGATACGCTTGACGGTCAGGCCTGCAATGGTGCCTGCGTCCTTGGTGGCCTGGCGCTGGCTGTCGTTGAAGTAAGCCGGCACGGTGATGACAGCCTCGGTGACGGTCTCGCCCAGGTAAGCCTCGGCATCCGCCTTCAGCTTCTGCAGGATCATAGCGCTGATCTGCTGGGGGGTGTAGGCCTTGCCGTTCAGGGTGACCTTGTTATCGGTGCCCATCTCACGCTTGATGGAGGAGATGGTGTTCTCCGGGTTCGTAATGGCCTGGCGCTTTGCCACCTGGCCAACCAGACGGTCGCCGGTCTTGGTGAAGCCCACCACAGACGGGGTGGTGCGGGCGCCTTCCGAGTTTGCAATAACGACAGGCTCGCCGCCTTCCATCACGGCGACGCAGCTATTGGTGGTGCCAAGGTCGATACCAATGATCTTGCTCATAATAAAATCTCCTCTCGCTGATAAAACGATGAATCTTTATATACTTAAGCGGTTGTATTTATCAAGACCCCGGAATAGGGGGGTACGGCTTGCTCAGCCAGCCACCACGACAGTGGCATGGCGGACGATCTTATCGCCCATCTGGTAGCCCTTCTGGTAAACGGTCACCACGGTGCCGCTCTCCTGGCCATCCTCTGCGGGCACCTGCTGCACCGCATTCATGAAGTTGGGGTCAAAGGGCTGGCCCAGGGTGGGGATCTCCTGGATGTTCAGCGCGGCCAGTGCTTTGGCTGCTTTGTCCAGGGTCATGGTCACGCCCTTCTTGTAGCTCTCGTCGGTGGTGGGGGCGTTGGCCGCCATCTCCAGCGTGTCCAGAATGGGCAGGATCTGATTGACAGCAAAGGAAACGCCGTCGTTGAATTTCTGGTCTGCCTCACGGGTGGAGCGCTTGCGGTAGTTGTCGTACTCCGCTGCCATACGCAGCAGCTGGTCCTTTGCCTTTGCAGCGGTCTGCTCGGCTGTTTCCAGCTGGGCTTTGATGGCGTCCAGCTCCCGGGCCTTTTTGTTGAACCAGCCGTCCTTCTTCTTCCCGTCGTCCTTTGCCTGCTCGGCAGGTTCGGTCTCAGGGGCAGCGGACTGGGTCTCCGGCTCGGACACCGGCTCGGCAGCCGGCTCCACAGTGGGCTCCTGCTGGGCCTTGTTCAAATCTTCGCTCATACCAGATCCTCCTTGTTATAGGGTGCAGCCCGCCGGGGTACGGCAGCCTGCGGGGTGTCTTTTCGTTTGCCGCTCATGCCCTCGCCCAGCTCGTCGGCAAAGGCGTGCAGCAGGGGCACCAGCTTTTGGAAGGGCATCCGGGTGGGGCCGATCAATGCAATGGAGCCCCACAGTCCGCCGCCCACCAGGTAACGGTCGCTTACGATGCATAATCCGGGGATCTGCGGCTCGATGTCCTCTCCCAGAAGGATGCATCCCTCCTGCCCGGCAGGGGGTGCGATCAGCTGGGCAGCCTGGGTGTCGTCGTTCAGCAGTGTGAGGATATCCCCCACCTTGCCCTCCAGCTGCGGCCAGTCCAGCAGGTACTGCTCGCCCCCCAGAAATACATGGGGTTGTGCGCAATCCTGCAAGATCGCCGCTGCCGCCGAGACCACCGGCACCAGCTCCGGACGGATCTGGCTGCAAAGCTCACTGAGCATCCGCCGGTTCAGATCCACCGGGGCCACAAAGGTCAGGTGCTGGTTCAGCACCGCCGCCAGCGCAGCGGCATTGTCCCGGGAAAGTCCGGTGCGGACCCGGGCCACCCGGGTGCGGACGTATCCGGCGGTAGTCACCGCCAGCACAGCCGCCGCACTGCGGCCCACCTGCACCACCTCAAAATGAGAGATGCACAGGTCCTCGGCACAGGGGGTGCTTACCGCAGCCGTGCAGCCGCTGATGGCGGCCAGCGCCTTGGCAGCGCCCTGGGCCAGTTTTTCCGGCTCATGATCCAAACTGGCAAACACCGCATCCACCCGGGCACGGGTGACACGGTCCAGCGGCTCATTGGCCGAAAGCAGATTGTCCAGATAATAGCGGTAGCCCTTTGCGCTGGGCACCCGGCCCGCGCTGGTGTGGGGCTGCTCCAAAAGGCCAAGCTTAGTAAGTGCGGCCATCTCATTGCGCAGCGTTGCGCTGGATACCGCCATGTCGAAGTAGTTGGCCAGGACGCTACTGCCCACAGGCTCCCCTTCGAGGCCGTACAGAGCTACGATCGCCTGCAGCACACGCTGCTTCCGTGCATCCATCGTCACTCGGTCCGCCTCCCTTGCGTTGTTTTGAAGTGTTTAGCACTCGTTGTTCCTGAGTGCTAAGACCATTATAGCCAAATTTCCCGGCCTGTCAAGAGGCTGGGAAAAAAGTTTTAAAAGATTCATAAATCTGTCATAAAGGGGTCGCCGCAAGGGGTGGAGCAGGTGCAAAGCGGAATCGACCCTCTCCGTCACGGCTTCGCCGTGCCACCTCTCCCGAAAGGGAGAGGCTTT
>Ed_p1__coassemble_1190_pt1 | contig 20585 bp, 19 predicted proteins | sample Ed_p1__metabat2_high_PE_001 | metagenome-assembled genome bin Ed_p1
CCCCTGTGATGCAAAAATAAACGGAGGAGCGTTATGATGGACCATATGATCGGGGTTGTACGCCAGGCGGCCCGCCGTTTTTATGCTCAATATGACCCCGCAGCATATCGGCCACGTTCCAGATCATGGCGGCTTTTTCGACGATATTGGCACCTACGGCGGCGATCTTATCGTTTGGCATGAGTTGCTCCTTATTTTCTGTGATGGGTGGACATCCTGATTTTACAACAATGGGTGTCCTATAGATTGGATGGAAGGTTGCTTTTCCTGAAGAATGATTCTTGAATTTATTGTACCACGATAAAAGTATAAACACCATATTCCGGCAAAAGAAAATGCCCGTCTGAAAACCAGACGGGCATCGATCATAGAAGGGCTTAATCTTCACATAGAAGATCGTTGTTGCGCATGAAGGTGACAAAGTTGAGGATGATTTTGGCGTTTCTCTCTACAATGTCAGATTCGGTAAAATCTGTGGCATTCGTAGCAAGGTCAGTAAGCTCCTTGATTTTTGTACCCTCTTTTTTCTGCTTCCGGTTGTTTTCAAAACCGGTATAGTACTTGACCTTATCGCTGAAGCGATAATCAGAAGCGCGGATATTGATGCGCTTTTCCAACAACACCTTGTTGCCAAGGCTTTCAACATTTCTCGGATTGGAAAGCGAGTGCTCCTTTTCCTGGCGATTGCGTGCGTAGATGTGTTCAATCTCAAGTACACTTTCAAGGGACAAGAGCTCCTGGGAGGAGTTCTGGAATGCCCACCATGTCAGCATGGCCTTTGTGATCGCGCGGTTGTTGCTGAAGGTATAGTTGTCAAAAGCATTCTGCAATTTCTGCGTATCAAACAAATAGTCAGAAAACCGAACAGGTTGGCTGGTTACAATGTTGATCATTTCTGCAAAAATGGGAGTGCGCAGTGCATTGACGCCCGGATTTGTAATGGCATATGCCCAGATGAATGCGGTGATTTTGTTAAGAAAGCTATAGAAGCGATCGTCGTTCAGTAGACCATCGGAATCCCGATTGGCCATGTAATAGACCGAAACAAAATAGGTCCACATACCGTTGGGAGCGTAGTTCAGAACAAAGAGCCTGCGAAGAATTCGGTCAGAGAAGCGCTCAACATTTTGATTCTGCACATCATTCCAGAAATTTGCAAGATCGATCAGATTTTCAAAAGTCTGGTCATTTTTTAGCAAGCTGTAAGCATTCCGCTCATAGAATTTGCGCAGTGCCTCCGTTGTCGAGGATTTGATGCTCTGCTTTGCACGTTCATAGTACATATACCGTGTGAAAAGCTCATCCATCGGGGTGCCTGTAATAGGATGGAAAATAGAATCACACAGTACCTCGAGGTCTTTCCACTTTTGGATAAAGACTTCTCGCTCGCCTTTGGCAGAGTAATACTTGTAAAATTGCGCCTTGAAGATATCTGCATCAGACAGTGGCTTCCCGCGGTCATTCAATGTCGAGAAGATTCGCAAAGCGGTGTCCTGAGATTCTGCTTCGATCGGGAGCAAAATACAGTTGTTCATGATCCGAATCGGAAAGAAGGAAAACCAGTCTGGGTAAGTATTCAGAAAGTCTACGATCTTTTGCTGAAAAAAGCGATAGTTATTGGCGTAGCTGCTCTTTTCACAATCAGACACGGTTCCTGTTTTCAGGATATTCAGAAATTCGCCTTTTTCCTTGTCGGTGGCGACTTCTGAGTCGATTTTCAATGCTGACTTGTCCGGGTCACCAAACTCATCGGTTTTCCAGATGCACTGCTCAATGAACTTGCTGGTCTTTACGGCTTTATCGTTCTTCATGCTTCCATATTTTTCATAGAAAGCTCGAAGTAACAGCATCAATGTTGTAAGGCGCTGTTGTCCGTCAATAATCTCCATTTTACCGTCATCGTTTTTAAATGTGACGATGGGGCCGAGAAAATACTCATCGCTGTCACTGTTGAATTTGTCGCAGTCATTATCAGGAAATGCAAATAAGAACAGGTCATCCCAAAGAGTCTGGCATTCCTTTTCTCCCCAGGCGTAAGGCCTTTGATAATCCGGAATGAGGAAATCAGCCTTCTTCTCACTGAAAAGTGCCCGCACGCTTTTTTGATCAATGTTTAATTTTGACATTCGATGCCTCCTGTTCAGCATCAGCAGGTTGCTTCAACTTATCAAATCATCTGAAAATGCTTCAGTGCTTCCACGATCGCATCCTCTTTTTCTTTCGGACACTTAGGCTGTTTTGCATTCTCGTTTTTCGCTTTATGGTAATTCTCCCGCTCGATGATGCCGTACTTCTGCTTCACCTGTGCGATATAGAGATTGGAAACCTTGAGTTGATGATGTTCCCATACATGCTCCCGAATCTCATTGTAAGTTGCCTTGCTCTCTGCGGCAGTTACATCCAGCTCATCCATGCTGACGTCCACCTCGATGTGCCGGTCGACATGGAGTTTGGTCAAAAGGAGAACCGCTTCGCAGTGCTTTGTGCGGGGGAACAGGTCTACCGGCTGTACGGTTTGTGCGTAATAGCCGTGCTGCTGCAGCCAGGCAGCATCCCGTGCGGCTGTGGCTGGGTTGCAGCTTACATAGACCACTCGCTGGGGGGACATCTGCACCACAGCGGACAGGGTCGCCTCGTCGCAGCCTTTGCGGGGCGGATCCAGCATGACCACATCCGGGTGCAGCCCCTCAGCTGCCAGCTGTGTGGCGGCCTGACCGGCATCTGCACACAAAAAGCGGCTCTTGGCAGCCACTTCCGGGCCCATCTGTGCGGCGTTGGCTTTGGCACTGTCCACAGCCTCCGGAATGATCTCTACGCCGATCAGACTGCCGCACTGTTCTGCCATGGACAAACCGATGGTGCCCATGCCGCAGTACAGATCCAGCAGCAGCTGGCCGGGAGCCAGCTGCGCCATCTGGGCGGCGGTGCGGTAGAGCTGCTCAGCAGCCAGGGTATTTACTTGGTAGAAGGAAAGTGGCCCCAGCCGCACCGGCACACCGCACAGTGTGTCCTCAATGGTTCCAGGGCCGTAGAGGGTCAGGGTCTTGCTGCCCAGGATCACATTGGTGTTTTTGGAATTCACATTCAGCAGAACGGTGGCAATGGAGGGGAACTGCGCACACAGTTCGGCCACCAGCTGCTCACTGTGGGGCAGCTGAGGACGGGTGCAGACCAGGCAGACCATGATCTGCCCACTGTGCGCGCCCCGGCGCAGGAACAGGTGGCGTACCAGGCCCTGGCCGGTCTGTTCATCGTAGGGGGCGATATCGTGGGCTGCAAAAAAACGGCACAGCGCCTGTGCGATCTCGTTCAGCACCGCGGGCTGCAGTTTGCAGTCGGGGCAGGGGATGATCCGATGAGTGCGCCCGGCGTAAAAACCGATGCAGGGGGCGCCGTCTGCATCCCGTCCTACCGGGAACTGCACCTTGTTGCGGTAGCGGTCCACTTCGGGGGAGGGTAGTGTGGGCAGCACAGACAGGTCCAGCCCGCCGATCCGGCGGAATGCATCCTCCACATTTTCCTGCTTTGCACGCAGTTCGGCAGCGTAATCCAGATGCCGCAGGCTGCACCCGCCGCAGCGGCCGGCAGCCGGACAGTCCACCGGGATACGGTCAGGAGAAGCGGTCAGCAGTTGGTCCAGGATACCATAGGCGTAGCGGCCGCAGTCCTTGACGATGCGGATCTGAGCTTCATCTCCGGGGGCGGTGCCGGGCACAAACACAGCCTCCCCTTCGGGGGAGTGTGCTACGCCGCTGCCGTCGCTGGACAACCGCTGGATCTGCAAAGTGAGGAGCTGGTTTTTATGTAATGACATGAGGCCCTCCTTGGGTCACGCCCTGGGGCAGTCCTGGGGAAGCTCCTCCTGCTGAGCAGCGAGCTCCGGCTCGGACTGAGCGGCCAGGTACTTGCTGGGCGGCACGCCCTTGGCGCGCTTGAACACCCGGGAAAAGTAGAATTGATCGAAAAAGCCCACCGAGATGGCCACCTCTGCAATGGAAAGGTTGCCGCCCCGCAGCAATTTGCAGGCTTCGTTGATGCGATATTCGGTCAGGTAGTCAATGGGGCTTTTGCCCACATTCAACATAAACACCCGGTACAGGTGGCTGCGGGATACGCCCACGCTTTTGGCAACGTCGTCAATGGAGATGTCGTGGGAGTAGTTGAACTGGATGTACTTGATGGCATTCAGCACATATTGGCTGGAGGAGGAGCTGCTGTGAGGCTTTGCTGCACTGGTCTCCTTCATCAATGCGGCAATGAACAGGTAGAGGTACCCCACCATGGCAGCTTCATCCTGCGGTTTCAGTCCGCGGGACTGATAGATATTGTTCAGCGCCCGGCACATCCCCTCCAGATCCTGGGTGTGATGCACCGGCTCTGCATCGGTAAAGGGCAGCTGTGCAGTGAGCTTATGGGCGCAGGCACCATTAAAACCCACCCACCGGTATTCCCACGGCTGCTGCTCATCGGCAGTATAGCGGATCAGCTGGCTGGGCTGGGCAAAAAACAGATCCCCGGGCACCAGTTCCCAGGTGTGGCCGCCTACCTCAAAGGTCCCTTTTCCGGCTACGACCAGGTGGATCAGGTAATGATCCCGGATGCCAGGCCCCCAAGTATGGCCGGGGGCACAGCGCTCCAGGCCGCAATTAAAGATGGACAGCTCGATGTTGTGGGTATAATTTTGTTTGAAGGATTGTTTGTATACGTCCGCCATAGTCCGACTGCCTCCTGTCTGTCAGGCTGGTATAAGACAAGTATACCATAAATAGGGATGCAAATTCAACAAAAGTACATACGATTCTTTGGCTTTCACGCCAAAAATTGGCGGTTTGTTGGTTTCAAATTGAAAAATCGGGCGCAGTGCTGTACAATGATTCTATTAAAGCAGCCATCCGAAGAGCCGGGGGCTGCAAAATGCCGCAGATTCAGCCGCAGAAGCTCCGGTTTTGACCGGGGGGACAGGAGGGCAGCAGCATGGCCACCAGCAAACAGCTAAGACAGCAGATCCAGGCGGGGGAGTGGGATGGTACGCTCCGGGAGCTGTATGGCGCGCAGGAAGCAGCGCTGGTCCGGCAGCGCAGGCGGTACTGTGAGGCGTTGTCCGAGTTTGAGCGGTACTTCGGGCCGGGGAGGCAGGTCCACCTGTATTCGGCTCCGGGCCGGACAGAGCTGGGCGGGAACCACACCGACCATCAGCAGGGCTTTGGATTGGCGGCGGCAGTGGATCTGGATTTGGTGGCAGTGGCTTGTCCGGGCACGGATGGTTATATCCGGGTCAAAAGCCGGGGGTTCAATAAACTGGATGTGATCGACCTGTCTCAGCAGGGACTGCAAACGGGAGAAGGCACCCATTCCGCCAGCCTGATCCGGGGCATCGCAGAGGGATTCCAGGCGCAGGGGGCCAAAGTAGGCGGCCTGGACCTGTATACCACCAGCGACGTGCTGCGGGGCTCAGGGCTGTCCAGTTCGGCTGCCTTTGAGATGGGAGTGGCAGCCGCCTTGAACGGAGAGTATCAATGCGGATTTTCGGCTCCCCAAATGGCGCTGCTCTGCCAGCAGGCGGAGAATACATACTTTGGCAAACCCAGCGGCCTGCTGGATCAGCTGACAAGCGCAGTGGGTGGGGTCGTCTTTGCGGATTTTGCACGTCCAGCAGCCCCGCAGGTGACCAAACTGAACACCCAGGGCCTCCTCCCGCCGGAGATCTGTTTGTGCGTCACCGATACGCGTGCCAGTCACAGTGAGCTGACCGGAGAGTTTGCCGCCATTCGGCAGGAGATGGAGTCGGTGGCAGCGGCTTTAGGGGAACCGGTGCTGGGGCAGATCCCAGAGGAGGAGTTCTGGGGGCAGCTGCCTCGGCTGCGCCGCTGCTGCGGCGACCGTGCAGTACTGCGGGCACTGCATTTTTTTGAGGAGAATCGTCGCACGCTTATGCAGTTTCGTGCGCTGCACAAGGGACGTTTTGGAGAGTTTTTATCCATGGTGCGGGACAGCGGACATTCTTCCTTTGCGTCATGTCAGAACGTTTATTGCGCACAGGAACCGAAAGTGCAAGGGCTGTCCATTGCGCTGGCTCTCAGTCAGCAGGTGCTGGAGGGGGCAGGCGGTGCCTGGCGGATGCAGGGCGGCGGCTTTGCAGGCACGATCCAGGCGTTCATGCCCAGAACATCCCTGGAACGGTACCGCACCGTTATGGAAACTGTATTTGGGCCGGGCTGCTGCCACCTGCTGCGTTTGCGGGAGCAGGGGGCTGTGCGGGTGATCTGAGTATCCGGCGGTTTTATGCCATAAAAACAAGCGCATCCCCATGGGGATGCGCTTGTTTTTATTTGGATAGAAGATGCTCAGCGGAGATACAGTTTTGCCATAGCGTTCTGTGCCTGCTCCCGCAGACCCAGCAGCCCGCTGATGTTGTGGTAGATGGTCTTGGCCAAACCAAAACCTACACGCACTACATTGAACAGCAGCGCCGGCACAAAGGTGAAGGACAGCGCAAAGAATGCATTGCCCAGCATCAGATCGTCCAGATGGATGCTGCTGAAAAAGTTCCCCAGTGCATCAAATAATTCGCCGCCGCCAACGGCATTTTGCTGCTCCTGCTCAGAAAGAGCAGCGTACGAAGCAGGCATCTGCAAAGTCTTCATAAAAAGCTCCTTTCTGTGAGGGGCGTACCATCAGCTTAAATAGCCTGAGGGATTGCCTCCGGTGCAGGCTGCGGGTTTGCTGCACTCTTCACTGCATCGATCAGCTGTTTGACCGTGGTGTACATCGAATAAGCCTGCAGTCCGGCATAACCAGCAGCCAGGCCGCCGACCAATACGCTGGCCACCTTGCCGCCGGTGTTCTGGCGGCCCCAGAAATGGGTCAGGGTCTGAAGGGGAGACAGGCCATCCCGGTAGCCCTTGACCACACCATTGACCACCGAAGTAAATGCACCGGCTGCCAGCATATAGGTCATGTTGACGGCCATATTGGTCAGCATGGGTACGATGGCCTCCGGATGGAAGGTGATGACCACCTTGCCGCCGTCCACATAGGTCATTTCTTCCTCTGTCAGCACACAATAGCTGCTGGGCAGACGAACTGCATTTTGATATGTAAGCTCCATTGGGAATTCTCCTTTCGTGCACCCCGCTCACAGCACGGGGACGATGTTACTTGGATTATAGCATATTTCACAAAAAACGACAAGAGAGCGAAAGAAAATAAAACGCTTCTGTTTTGTCGGAAGAACGGCAGAACACGCAAATAAAGGACGTAGTTAAGTGCAAATGTGTGCTGGCGGAGTTCTCCATCTTCCGAAAAAATGTTCCTGGAGGAAAAATTTTATCTCCGGCAGGAACAAAAAACCGCCTGCCCCGGCACAAGGTCCGGATGCAGACGGAAAGGGGAAACGATGCTATTCAGCTGTGCAGGCGGCCGTAGAGCTGGGTCAGCTCCCGGATCTTTTGGCGCAGTGCGGGAACCAAGGGCTGGTTCAGCCGCCATTGCCAGTTGCCCTGCTGGGTGCTGGGGGTGTTGATGCGCCCCTCAGCCCCAAGATGCAGCCAGTCCGCCAGAGGAATGATGGCGGTGTCCGATACACTGGCCAGACAGGCGCAGATCATGCTATCCGTCAACTGGTCTGGGGTGCAGCGCAGATATTGGCAGGCCAGATGGATGTCCGCAGGGCTGGCGTTTTCTCGCCAGGCTTCGGTGGTGACATTGTCATGGGTGCCGGTGTATACTACGCTGTTCTGGGGATAGGTGTAGGGCAGGTAGTTGCCGGCTTCCCGGCTGTCAAAGGCAAACTGCATGATCTTCATACCTGGGTAACCGCTGTCTGCCAGCAGCTGACGCACGCCTTCGGTCAAAAAACCCAGGTCCTCCGCAATGATATGCCCGCTGCCCAGCTCCTGCTGCATGGCCTGCAAAAATGCATGGCCGGGGCCAGGTTCCCAATGTCCCTGTGCACAAGGACAGCCGGATGGAATAGAGAAGTAGCTCTCAAACCCGCGGAAGTGGTCGATGCGCACGACATCGTAGATGGAGGTGGCGTGGCGCATCCGGCGCTTCCACCAGGCAAAGCCCTCCTCCTTGTGGCGGGGCCAATCGTATAGGGGGTTGCCCCACAGCTGACCGTCGGCAGCAAATGCATCCGGCGGGCAGCCTGCTACATGGGTCAGCCGTACAGCGCCGTCGGTCTGGAACAGGTCCGGACGGGTCCACAGATCGCTGGAATCGGGGCTGACATAGATGGGGATGTCCCCGATGAGCTTGACCCCCTGGCGATTGGCATAGGCTTTCAGGGCTGTCCACTGCTGGTAGAACAAAAACTGTACAGCCTTGTGGTATGCGATCTCGCCTGCCAGTTCGTGCTTGGCCTGGGCGATCGCCTGGGGCTGCCGTGTGCGCAGCGCATCCGGCCACTGATCCAACCCGGCTTGGCCCTGCTGCGCTTTGACCGCCATAAACAGAGCATGATCGTCCAGCCAGAAATTATGCTCTGCGCAGAAATCCTGGTAGGAGGCGGGGGGCGCAGCCAATAGCCGGGCTGCTGCCTTTTGCAGCATGGGAGGACGCTGCTGATACAGTGCGCCATAATCCACCCGGCCTTCCGGCTGCGGGGGCGGCAGTTCGGACTCTGTCAGCAGACCCTGCCGCAGCAAAAACTCCGGGTCGATAAAATAGGGGTTGCCTGCAAAGGCAGAAAAGCTCTGATAAGGGCTGTCGCCGTAACCGGTGGGGCCAATGGGCAGCATCTGCCAGTAGGTCTGTCCGGTCTCGGCCAAGAAATCCACAAAATCATAGGCTGCCTGTCCCAGCGTGCCAATGCCGTAAGGCCCAGGCAGGCTGAATATTGGCATCAGAATGCCACTTGCTCGCATTGCCGATCCCTCCTTGCTGCTTATCCTTTGACGGCGCCCGCAACAACGCCCTCAATGATGTACTTCTGGCAGGAGATGTACAGCAGGATGATGGGGATGATGGCGATGATGATGCAGGCCATCATGGGAGCCAGCTCTACCCGGCCATAGCCGCCCCGGAAATACTGGATCGCCATGGGGATGGTGCGGTATTTTTTGATGTCCAGCACCAGGGTGGGCAGCAGGTAGTCGTTCCAGACCCACATGGTCTCCAGGATAGCGGTGGAGATCATGGTGGGTTTCAGGATGGGGAATACGATGCGGAAGAAGATCTGTATCGGGTTGCAGCCGTCGATCATGGCGGCTTCTTCGATCTCGATGGGGACGCTCTTCATAAAGCCGGTGAACATAAACACGGCCAGGCCCGCACCAAAACCCAGGTAGATGATGCAGATGTTCCAAGGCGTGTTCAGCTTCAGGGTGTCGGCGGTTTTAGAAAGGGTGAACATCACCATCTGGAAGGGGACGACCATGGAGAACACGATCAGCAGATTCATGAACTTGCTCAGTTTGTTGTTTACCCGGGTCAGGTACCAGCCGGTCATGGAGCAGCACAGCAAGATCAAAAATACGCTGCTGACGGTGATCACCAGGCTGTACAGCAAACTGGAGAGGAAGTCCATCTTCACGACGCCGTAAATGTAGTTGGACAGGCCCGCAAAGGTTTCAGCAGTAGGCAGCTGGAACACGGTGGAGGTGGTAAAGGTGCCCTCTTTTTTCAGGCTGTTCAGCAGGATCAGCACAATGGGGTAGACCCAGAACAGGCACAGCAGGGACATGAGCACCGTAAGCAGAGTGTTGACGCGCTTTTTCTGTTTGACCATTATGCCTGCACCTCCTTGGAGCGGGTCATTTTAAGCTGGATCAGGGAGATGACCACCACGATCAGGAAGAACACCACAGCCTTCGCCTGGCCGATGCCCTTCCACTGTGCGCCGGAGCGGCCATAGAAGGTATTGTAGATGTTCAGCGCCAGCATCTCGCTCATATTGGCGGGTTCGCCCGCAGTCAGAGCCACGTTCTGGTCAAAGAGCTTGAAGCTGTTGGTCAGGGTCAGGAAAGTGCAGATGGTGACGCTGGGCATGACCATGGGCAGCTTGATCTTGAACAGGATGGCCCGGTCAGATGCGCCGTCGATCCGTGCCGCCTCGATCAGATCCCCCGGCACGCCCTGCAGGCCCGCCACATAGATGATCATCATATAGCCGATCTGCTGCCAGCACATCAGGATGATCAGACCCCAGAAACCTGCGGTGGAATCCAGCGCCAGCAGGGGCTTTTCCAGGTTGGCCAGCACACCATTGAGCAGGATCTGCCAGATATAGCCCAGCAGAATGCCGCCAATGAGGTTGGGCATAAAGTACACGGTGCGGAACAGGTTGGTGCCCCGGATGCCGCGGGTCAGCGCCAGCGCAATGGCAAAGGCGCAGACGTTGATGATCACCGTAGAGACGATGGTGAATGCGGTGGTAAAGCCAAAGGCGTGCAGAAAACTGCTGTCCTGGAACACCGAGATGTAGTTTTGCAGGCCCACAAAGGTGGTCTTGCTGACGGTGGTGAACCGCTGGAAGGAAAGATAAACGCCCCAGATAAAGGGCCAGATAAAGCCGATGGTAAAGGCGGCCAGCGTGGGCAGCACAAAGATCGGCCAATATCTGCTGATGGCCTTTTGCATAAGTGACCTCCTGTTGCTTGACCCAAAAAGCGGAGGCGGGCGAACCCTTCGCCCGCCTCCTTTTTGGGGGTCTGTATTTTACAGTGCTGGTGCTTAGCCGTTGGCCAGCTTATATTCGGTGGCCCAGCCGTCCACAAAAGCGGTGACCACAGCGTCCCAGTCGCCGGTACCAGCCGCATAGGCGGTCAAGGCGCTGCCAACACCGTTCTTCCACTCCTCAGAAGGCATGGTGGAGAAGCACCAGTCCACACTGGTCTTGCCGTCAGCCACATACTGGTTGGAGATGGTGATCAGGGGGTTGGTGGAATCCTTCGCCTTCTTGAAGGGGATCACGAAGCCCATGTCGTCTGCCATGGCAGCGGTGCCCTTGTCGGAGGTGACACACCAGTACAGGAAGTCCAGCGTTGCCTGGATATCTTCGTCCTTAGCGGTGTTGTTCACGCACCAGTAGTTCTCAGAACCGGTGCACAGGCCCTGATTCTCTTCGCCTTCTGCACCAATGTAAACAGGCAGCATGCCCAGATTGTCATCGCCCAGATCCTTCACATCGGTGTATGCCCAGGTGCCGTTCTGGTAGAAGACGGCCTTCTTGCCCACAAACTCTGCCACAGCGTCGTTGCCGGTCTTGCTGGCCAGCAGCTTGGGGTCGCAGGTGGAATCGGTGATGTACAGATCCCAGATCTGCTTGTAGTTGTCCAGATAGGTGCCCTTGATGGCGTCGGTGCTGCTAATGCCGTCGGCCTTGTACTCATAGTAGATGGGCAGGTTGGCCAGATGGGTCTTGAAACGCCAGTCAGAGGAGCCGTCCATGCCTGCGGAGGTAAAGGCGCCGTCCACGCCCAGCTCTGCCTTGCGGGCCTGGATATCGTCGGCGACCTTCTTCAGGTCATCAAAGCCCTTGATATCGTCCTGGGTATAGCCAGCAGCAGTCAGCAGCTCCTTATTGTAGATGATGCCGTAGGTCTCGATGACGTAGGCGATGCTGTGGACCGTATCGCCCTCCTTCAGTGCAAAGGAGTCGCTGGTCAGCTCACCGTACAGGGGGGAGCCTGCCAGGTCGTAGCAGTAGTCTTTCCAGTTGGCCAGACCCACCGGGCCGTTGACCTGGAACAGGGTGGGAGCCTCGCTCTTTTCCATCTCGCTCATCAGGGTGGTCTCGTACTGGCCGGAAGCAGCGGTCACAACAGTAACGGGCACACCGGTCTCCTCGGTATATGCCTTGGCCAGGTTCTGCCAAGCCTCATCCTGTTCGGGCTTGAAGTTCAGATAGTAGACCTTGCCGCTGGCTGCGGGTGCAGAGGAAGCAGCAGAGGTGGAGGGAGCAGCGCTGCTGGCAGGAGCCGAGCTGGAGCTGGAACCGCCGCAGGCGGCCAGACCCAATGCAGCAGCCGAGACACCGGCAGCGGCGAGGAAATTACGGCGAGAGATCATCTTTTTCATCTTAGTTCTCCTTGCTTATCTGTGTGGTTTTTTGTGATCCGTCTGTGTGGACGGAAGAGAGACAAAAGAAAAGGTTCAGCGGGGAAGTACGCTTTCCCCCTGCTGCAGGTCCGGCTGCAGGGTCACGGTCTGCGCCGGGGCGCCATGCTCGATCTGCCTTACCAGCAGTTCAACGCTTTGCAGCGCGATCTGCTCACTGGGCTGCACGATGGTGGTCATCACCGGTACGCAGTAGCGGGACATCGTGATGCCGTCAAATCCAATAACAGACACATCTTTGGGCACCTGAAACCCTGCGCTGACCAGTGCACGTATCGCACCAAAGGCAATGACATCGCTCATAGCAAACAGTGCGGTAAACTCCGCCCGGCGGGCCAGCAAGCTGTTCATGCCGTGATAGGCGGACTCGAAATCGTAGTTGGACAGTCCGTACAGCCGGTCGTCAAAAGCCAGTCCCGCAGCTTCCATAGCGTCTTGTGCGCCCAGGCGGCGCATCCGGCTGGGATAGCTGCTTTCCGGTCCGCCCAGCACCGCAATGCGGCGGTGTCCTTGACGGATCAAGTAGTCCACCGCATCCCGTGCGGCGGCCCGGTCATCGACCCCTACCATGGACAGGTTGGGAAAGACCAACTCCTCGGATACCAAGGTGGCCAGCACCGAAGGCACCGTGATGGAGTGAAATCCACGCTGGAAGTTTGCAACGCTTCCGCCCAAAAAGATCATACCCTTGGGCTTGATCTCCCGCAGGATCTTTTCCGCAGCATCGATCTCGTTGGCGTTCTCGTCCAGATAGGAGACGATGCCGTTGTAACCATACAAGGTAGCGGCTCGCTGCAGCTGGACCAGAAAGTCCGAGAAAAAGAGGTTGCGGGTGCCTTTTACCACAAACACCAAACTGCGGGATTGCTGGATCTTCAGCTGCCGGGCATTGGTGTTGGGGGTAAAACCAACCTCCCGCATGATGCGACGGATGCGCTCCTTGGTTTCCGGGTGGACGTCCGGCCGGTCGTTGATGACCCGGGAAATCGTACTCACCGAGCATCCGCTGATGCGGGCGATGTCCTTAATGGTCATGAGCTAACCCCTCGTTCCTGTTATTTTAAGCACCGGCGTTCCGTTGGAAAGCCGGGAACGGTTTCGGGAACGTTACCGTGGCTTTAGTATGGCACATCCACGCAAAATAATCAAGAAGCAAATGGTATTTTTGTGCAAATAGAAAATTGCACCGGCTGCTTTTTGTGCAGATTGATCTGACCTGCAGGCGAAAATACGGATATTTTCCGGCGATTACCGGGAATGTAAGCGGATGCCGGGCACATCCGTACCCTTTTGTAACCTTTTTAATGCGGGATCAAGGCGGAAAAAATCCCCGCATCCGATCGGATGCGGGGATAGCAGAATTGCATAGGGCAGGGGGGGATCATTCTGCCCGGCGGAGGCAGTCCAAGCACCAATCCTGTACGCTGCGGCCAACCTGTTCCGGTGTGAGTGTGTCCACCGACAGCCAGTCCACGTTGTCTTTCTGGGCGAACCAAGCCCGTTTAAGGGGCAGCATATGGGTGATGTAGTGGTCAAAAACTCCCGGGAGCGTGTGGCATCGGCCTCTTTTCGGGCACGGAGCACAGTGTCCGAGGCATCCAGAAAAAGGATGCGGTCAGGCATACAGCGCCGCACAGCGGCAAGCTCCTTGTGTAAGGGGCGCTCGACCTCCCAATTCTGGCCGATGCTCTGGGGGTAGTGCAGGGTATAAAACTCGATCTCCTCCGCACCAAAATCCAGCACACTGCAGGGGTATTGCACGGCTTGCTCCCAGCGGCGCACCTCGTTGGCCAGCCAAAGTTTTTGGATCTCAAGGTAGTCTGGATACTGCTTTTTGTCCAGCTGACGGCTGCGCACCTGCTGGATCACATCGCCGGTGGGCTCAAAAAACACCTGTACCTGAGGGGTATGGTGTTGCAGATAGCGGGCGGCAGTGGTTTTGCCCACAGCCATGCATCCTTGCAGAGATAATACCATGGGAACAGCCTCCTTACAGAAAGATGGTGAGAAAAAACGCCCTTCGCTGTGTCGGCAGCGAAGGGCGTTTTGCTGATTGCTGATTATTTTGAAGGGATTATTTTTTAGCGAAAATTAGTCGCTGACGTAGGGCATCAGAGCAACATGACGAGCACGCTTGATGGCGATGGTCAGTGCACGCTGATGGTAAGCGCAGGTGCCGGTGACGCGGCGGGGAATGATCTTCGCACGCTCAGAGACATACTTGCGCAGACGGGGCACGTCCTTGTAATCGATGGTGTCGATGCGATCGACACAGAAGCTGCAGACCTTCTTGCGGCCGCGGCGGATGGGGCGCGCGGGGCGAGAGCCTTCGGTTCTTTCAAAAGCCATTGCTTATTACCTCCTGTTGGATTTTTGTACGGTAGACCGTATTGGGGTCAGAACGGCAGGTCATCGCTGTCATCAATGACGGCGAAGTCGTCCGCACTGCCGGCAGAGTAGCTCGGAGCTGCTTCCACAGCGGCGGGGCGGGCAGGGGCCTGGTTCTGGTAGGACGGAGCGGAATTCTGATACGCTCCGCCGCCTTGATTCGAGCCCTTGGAGCCTGCAAAGCTGACATTGTTGGCTACGATCTCCACCGCAGTGCGGTTGTTGCCGTTCTTGTCCTGATACTGGCGAGACTGGATGCTGCCTTCAATGGCAATCAGGCTGCCTTTCTGGAAATACTTAGAAACAAACTCTGCGGTCTGACGCCAAGCCACTACATCAATAAAGTCGGCCTGACGCTGCTCACCCGGGCGGGCGAAATTGCGGTCGCACGCAATGCGGAAACTGACCACGTTGATCCCGGTCTGGGTAGTGCGAAGTTCGGGGTCGGCCACGAGCCGGCCCATAATGGCTACAACGTTCAACATAACACAGACTCCTTTTTGGTCACGAAAAGATTACTCCTCGTGGGCAATGATCAGGCTGCGCATGACGCCCTCAGTGATCTTGTACACACGGTCCAGCTCAGCGGGGAAGCTGGGCTCGGCGGTGAAGTTGATCACAGTGTAGACGCCCTCCTCCTCGTCGTTGATGGGATAGGCCAGACGGCGCTTGCCCCACTCGTCGATGGAATCGATCGTACCGTTGGCCTCGATCAGGGACTTGAACTTACCCACCAGAGCGGCGGAAGCCTCCTCGTCGAGAGCGGCGCTGGTAATCAGCATGGTTTCGTACTTTGCCATTTTTGTAGCACCTCCTTTTGGACTTGAGGGCCCCGGCCTTTTGCCGGGACCAAGGGTACGCAGGGTGTTTGATGCCCTGCGCGGCTTGTCTTATTCAGACAGCAACTTATTATAGCAAGGATAATTGGCTTTGTCAACCCCTTGCGGCAAAAACTTGGGCGAAAAACAAGAGCGGCGCCAAAGCCGCTCTCTTGGCGGCCGATGCGGCAGAGCAGGCCGAAGCGGGGATACCTATATTGATATGGGGTGCGGGGGAGCCAAATACAGCGGTTTTGTACTACAATCTGCGTCGGATGTAAAGATGCAGCAAAAATTTTAAAAAACCTTTTGCATTTTGGTCCTAGACGTACTATAATCAGAGTTGCACAAAAGCTAGTGCAAAAAAATTGGGCATTTCGCCCATTATTGTGCCTGGTTCTCACAGAGGAAAAATGGGAAGAAGGATGGTTTTATGAGCTCTGTGTTTCGTAACCTTGCAATCATTATGTTTACAGCAAAATTGTTTGGTCTGCTGGCCCGTAAGTGCCATGCGCCCCAGGTGGTGGGAGAGATCATAGCCGGTCTGCTGATCGGGCCCTGTATGCTGGGTCTGGTGCAGCCAAGCGACACCATTGCTATTTTTGCCGAGATCGGCGTGGTGCTGCTGATGTTCAGCACCGGCCTTGGCACCAACCTGAAAGAGCTGCTGCGGGCAGGGCCCATCGCCACCTTGGTGGCCTGTATGGGTGTGGTCGTGCCTATGGCGGGCGGAACGCTGCTGTACGGACTGTTCTACGGTTTTTCGGCCGTGGGCAGTGAGGGATTCTACCGCGCTTTGTTTATCGGTACGATCATGACCGCCACCAGCGTGTCCATTACCGTGGCCACGCTGCAGGAGCTGGGCAAGCTGAAAAGCTTTTTGGGCACCACCATCGTCAGCGCTGCAGTGATCGACGACGTGCTGGGCATCGTGGTGCTGACCTGTGTGCTGGGTGCCAGCTCGGGCACCGGTTCTGGCTTGGGCAAGGTGCTGCTGGATACGGTGCTGTTCTTCCTTACGGCTTTGGTCGTAGGTGTGCTGTTCCACTATGGGATGAAGTGGCTGGATAAGCGCAACCCACACACCCAGCGCATTACCATTCTCAGTATGGTGTTCTGCTTTGCTATGGCGTATCTGGCAGAGGAATACTTCGGCATTGCGGATATTACCGGCGCATATATTGCCGGTATCGTGCTCTGCTCCATCGATGACGCCCCCTATGTAGAGCGTCGGGTGGATATCAGCAACTATGTGCTGTTTGCACCGGTGTTCTTTGCCAGCATCGGCCTGAAGACCGATATTAGTGGTCTGACGCCGGAGATCCTGCTGTTCAGTGTCTGCTTTGTGCTGGTGGCGCTTGGCAGCAAGATCCTGTCCTGCGGTCTGGCAGCCAAGCTCTGCCGCTTCTCCTGGAGCGACAGCCTCAAGGTAGGCGTAGGTATGATGACCCGCGGTGAGGTGGCGCTGATCGTGGCCCAGAAAGGCCTGGCCGCCGGTGTGGTGGAGCCGGTATATTTTACCGCCGTCATCCTGATGATCGTGGTATCCTCGGTGGCAACGCCGCTGGCGCTGAAAGCGCTTTTTGGCCGTGACCCGGCCCAGCCTGCTCCCGCAGATGCACAAAAGGCGTAAGCACCTGTGATGTGATAGAAAACAGCCCGGTTCACAGTGAACCGGGCTGTTTTTTTGTATAAGGGGAGAGGGGGATCAAACCTTTTCCACGGCGATCAGGATCCGCACCTTTTTTCCGGCGGGGCAGCCAAAGCTGTCGTACCAGCCGATCAGGTGATGATTTTCGGGGGATACCTGTGCCAGGGTAGTGGCAAAATACTGCCCGCCGGACCACAGGTACACCTGCATTTCATCGGCGGTCTCGTACCGTGCAGAACCGCTCATCGCCCAGCCAGGACCCAGACGATCCAGCATCACCGGAGCCAGCTGCACCATAGAGCGCACGGTTTTTCCGTCCGGCGCTTTGCCAATGGCAACGCCTCCGGCTACTACGGGGTATTTGACCGATGTCTGGTACCGCACCGGCTGGCCGGATACATAGCAGGTATAATCTGCGCCGCTGCCCAGCATCTGCAGCAGAGAACCGGCGGTGCCGCCCACGGCTGCACCGGTCTGACGCAGCACATACCCAGCCAGTGCACCTGTGCTGCCGGAAAGGGTGTTCCAGCTGGAGGAAAGGATGCTGCCGTCGATCAGCCCATAGAGCACATCGCTGGTGCTGGGCATCAGGATGTTTTTAAGCTCCAGCGCAGCCTGTGCACTTTCGTTTTGCTCCGGCTGCCCGGAGGATTGCCCTCCGCCGGGCAGAGCAGCAGCCCGAAGCGCCTGGTCGATCTGGCCGCCCACGGCATCGGTCATCATCCGCACTGTATCCAGAGCGCCGTACTCCCACAAGTCTCCGGTGGCATCGTTCAGGATCAAACGGTCGATCTCTCCTTTGTCATTGGTGGTGTAGTACCGTACCCGGCCGGAAAGTCCCGCCCCGGCTAGGCGGCTGGGACGAACCGTCCCAGCCACACCCTCCGCTGTCGTATCCAGGATCTGTATGTTTTGCGCAAAAGGGCGCTCGCCCAGGGCAGTGCCGTTCTCGTTGACCTGCCCATTGAGGGATGCGGTCTCCAGCGAGCGCAGATGCTCACCGTTTTCGTTCACCAACAGCTCCACCAGCCACCCGGCAGGGTAGTTGGTGCGCTGGTCTACATGAACGGTGCGCTGTACGCCGTCGGTACAGGCGACTGTAACGGCCTGGGCTACGCTGGCGCCGTTCTCCTGGGTCAGGGTGCGGGCAGAATCCTGCACCACGCCGTAAAATACTTGGTCGGCCTGCTCGCCGGTCAGTACCTGGACGACCTCGTTGTCCATGCCCAGCAGCAAAGTGACGGCCTGCCCTACGCCGCCGCCTGCCAGGGAGGACAGCTGATAGGCAGCCGCCGGGGAGGCGATGGTGTACTGGGTGCCTGCCACCGTCACCGATGTGGGGGCGCTGGCGGTGGGGGAGACCGCCGTGATGCGGCCTGCGGCTTTTCGGTCGTAGATCCACAACGTGCGGGAGGTCTCGCTGTAATAGTAGACATCATGGGGGGCAAGCTGGGGCTGGGGCGTCACTTGGTCGTTGCGGTACGCAGCAGCAGGAGCAAAGGGCAGGGCAGTGCCCTCTCCGGCCACAAAAGGCCCCTGCACCCCGCTGAGCAGCACCGAGCCCAGGTCAACTTTGCCGTCGGTGACGGTCAGGCCCAGGGTGCCGGCGTAGGGAGCCCCCTCACTGTTGAGGGCGGTCAGGGCGTTGTACAGCAGGACTGCACCCTGTTCCAAGGTCATCCCCTGGCCTTTTTGTGCGGTCAGGCCGCTGCGCAGGCCCAAGGTGCTGGCTTTGTTCAGCTGTGCATCCGGGAAACTGCCCCCCAGCTTGGCTACATCATACCCCAGCAGACGCAGGGTCATGGTGCAGCCCTCTTCCAGGGTCAGCCCTTGTTCCGGACGGAAAGAGCCGTCTGCATAACCGCTCATCCAGCCGTGCTGCACGGCAGTGCGTACATAAGGGGCATAAGGAGAGCTGCTGTCCAGGTCCAGATACAGCCGTCCGGTGGCGTTCTGGGTGTTGACGCTGTTGCGCTGCGCCGAAAATGCAGTGAGCATCCGGGCAAACTGGCCCCGGGTCAGGGGTGCGGCAAGGTTGGCCGTCTGGTCAGGGGTCAGCGCTCCCAATGTAATGGCGGTCTGGACTGCTGCATTGGAGCCGCTGGCGGAGGCTGGCAGCACCAACACGGAAAATGCAGTGCAAACCGCCAGTAAAAATGCGAGAAGACGTTTTTTCATGGTTTCTTCCTCTCTGTTTTGGATGGGGTCAGAGTTTTTAATCATACCGCAGTGCCTCAATGGGATTGAGCCGTGCAGCGCGTTTGGCGGGCAGATAGCCAAACAGCACGCCGATGCCCACCGAGATCATAAAGGCCACCGCTGCTGCATCGAAGGAGGGGGAGACGCTCATCTCCACCCCCAGGCTGGCGGTAAACAGGGGCAGGATCTGGTTGATGCCCAGGGAGACCAGATAGCCAAGAGCGATGCCCAGGCTTCCGCCCAGGGCAGAGGTGGTAGCGGCCTCCACGACAAATTGGGTCAGGATGATGCGCTCTTTTGCGCCCAGAGCCTTGCGTATGCCGATCTCCCGGGTGCGCTCGGTGACCGATACCAGCATGATGTTCATGATGCCGATGCCGCCTACCAGCAGGGAGATGCCTGCAATGGCGGTGAGGATGCCGACCATGATGTTGATCATGCCGGACATCATCTGGATGCTCTCGCTCAGGCTCTCTACATAGATATAGTCATCCCGGCTGACCCGCTTTTCCAGCTCGGTCTGGAGATAGACCTTGGCGGGGGTGGTCTCGGCACCTTCCGCCAGGATGGCATAATACATATTTACAACATTTTGATGCTCCTGGCGCATCAGCGTGCTGTACGGCACAAAGACCATATCGTCCTGGCCGCCTTCCTGCTGCTGCGCAAGGTTTTTGGTCTTGGGCTGCAGCACCCCGACCACGCGATACGGATTGGGGCCTACTTTTAAGGTCTGTCCCAGGCCGTTGCCCCCAAAGATCACTCGGTTGACGTAGTCGCCAATAACACAGATGCTTTTGGTGTCCAGGATATCGGCATACTGCAAGCCGCGGCCGCTGGCCAGGTCGTATTTTTCAATGGTAAGATAATCTTCGTTCACACCGCTCACACTGGTAAAGCGGTATTCCTTGGAACCTACCTTCATCTGGGTGCTGGCGCCGTAGATGGGGGAGAGCGAGCGGAAATACTCCGGTTTAGCCTCGATGAGGCGGTGCATCTCGTCCACCGATACGGTGCGTGTACCGGAGGTGTATAAGTTGATGGCCAGCAGGTCGGAACCCATGGTGTTGTACAGGTCGGTAAACATTCCGGTCATGCCGTTGCCCAGACCCACGATCACGATGACCGCCATCACGCCGATGATAATGCCCAGCATGGTCAAAAAGCTGCGCAGTTTGTTGCTCCAGACATTTTGGACTGCCTGGCGGAAGGTCTCCAGCATCATGCCTGCGCCCTCCTTTCCGGTGCAAAGGCGGAGTGTACCACCGCATCGGGGGAGTGGGCGTCTCCGTCATAGACGATCTGCCCGTCCTCCAGCCGGATGATCCGTTCTGCCTGCACCGCAATGGAGTTGTCATGGGTGATCAGCACCACGGTATGGCTCTGCTGGTGCAGCTGCTGCAGCATGGCCAGCACTTCCCGGCCGGTGTGGCTGTCCAATGCGCCGGTAGGCTCGTCCGCCAGGATCA
>Ed_p1__coassemble_1401_pt1 | contig 16032 bp, 9 predicted proteins | sample Ed_p1__metabat2_high_PE_001 | metagenome-assembled genome bin Ed_p1
TTCCTCAACTGAGCCATTCTCCCCCATTTTTCTTCATCACAGCAGAACAGGCATCCTGTCCGATACCGCCAAGCGGTAACGCAGGATGCCTGTTCTGCTTTATGTTTCCCGGAACTCCATGGGCGTTTTTCCGGTGACCTGCTGAAAGACTGCGCTGAAATAATTGCGGGTGGCAAAGCCAAGCTGCTCGGAAATTTCCCGGACGCTGAGCGGTGTGCTTTTCAGCAGAACCTTTGCACGTTCGACCTTTGCAAACTTTACATAGTTCGTGACACTCAGACCCGTTTCTTCCTTGAATTTGTGGGTGAGGTAATATTCCGTGTAGCCCACCAGGGCGGCAAGATCTTCCGCTACGATCTTTTTGTCCAGATTCATCTCGATGTAATCCACACACTTCTGGATCTGCATACTGAGGTTCGGGTTTGTCCGGTGTTTGTGGACACGTCGGATGAAATCATCGTACATCATCATTGCAAGGGGGCTCAGCTCATCCAGCGATTTTGCCGATTCTGCCGCCTGAATGTAGCTGTCCCCCAGCGAGTACGCCTCCTCCGGGGAAAGACCACCCTCAATGGCGGCACGGCACACCAGCGAGGTGAACACGATGATGGAGGTCTTACTCTGGCGTAGCACATCGCTGCTCTGCACCGGCACACCCGCACTCATGCTCATGCTGTTGGAAAGTGCCTGCTTGTAATTCATATCTCCGGTGCGAACCATTTGCAGCATTCCCTGCTCCGCCATCCAGATCTTATGCCGGTCGTGGGGGATGGCAGAGCTTTTCAGCCGCTCCTCCTGTGCTGCACTGCTGTTCACACTGCTCAGTTCCAACCGCTGCCCGGTGAGGCAGTAGTGCATCATCAGCAGATAGCGGTTCATAATGGTGTTTTGCAGGGTAGGGACTTTTTCAAGAGATTTGTATAGCTGGATCGTCCATGCCACACTGATCTCCAGCTTGCTGTAATATTTCAGTCCGTCCTCGATCCCGCGCAGCGTCACATCCTGATAGAACACCGGCCCGATGACCCAGACACGTTTCAGTTTTCCCTCTTCCTTTTCAAAGGCTGCGCCCCACAAAAGACCCAAAGCTGTCCCCAAGGTAACGGGGACATCATCCCGGTTCCCATGCTCCAGCATCCGCTGTTTGCAGCCGAACAGCTCAAATGCGCTGGCAAGGAATGCCTCGTCCGGGCAGTTGCTCCGCAAGAGCACACCTTGTGCATCATAGCACCATGTATAAACATTGCCGCCGCACTGGACAAGTTCGGAAAGCAGCATCATATTCTGGAGAACATCCATGTGTAACCCCTCCGGCTCATTGATAAAAGCAGTATATCATACTTCCGCCGTTTTTTCTACCAATGCCCGGAGCCAGTGCAGCAGGATGCCCGCAGAGATAGCCGCAGCACCAACGTCTGCTATCAGGTGCGCCGCCGCAATGCCCTGCACGCCGCAAAGCGCATTCATCAGGTACAGCAGCGGAATCAGCAGCAGCCCCTGCCGCAAAAGAGAGAGCACCACCGCACCACTTGCCCTGCCCACGGATTGCAGCAGGTTGGTTGCCAGATAGGTCAGACCGATCACCGGGCTGCCCAGCACCAGATAGACCACCAGCTGCGCCCCCAGACGGAATGCCCCTTCTTCCTTGATGAACATCCCGATCAGGGCATTGCGTCCGGCAAAGCTGGCCGCCCCGGCAAGAACACCAAAAACAACAGTCAGCAGGATCAGATCTTTCAAAAGCTGCTTCAGGCGCTTCGTGTCGCCTGCGCCGTAGCTGTACGCCAGAAGCGGCTGGCACCCCATGCAGATCGCCATGGCGATCATACTGATGATCATGGTCGTCTTGCCCGCTGCCGCCATGGCTGCGACCGCCGCCGTGCCGTGGGTCACCAGCAGCCGGTTGCTGAAGGAGGAGGCAAACCCTGCCAGCAGGCTGCTGATCCCATTGGGCAGACCAATGGCCAGCATCTCACCCAGCATCTGCGGCTTTTTCAGGGCAGGACGGAAATCAACGGTCAGCACTGTGCCGTGTTTGACGATGTATCGCAGATAGCAGACCGTCGCCACAAGATTGCCCAGCACACTGGCGGCAGCCGCACCGCTGACGCCGAAGTCCAGCACCAGAATGAACAGCGGATCAAAAATGCAGTTGACCAGCGTGCCCAGAAGATTGCCGATCACGCCTTCTTTTACTGCGCCCTCTGCACGCACCAGCATCGCCATGCTGTTGGACAGGATAAAAAGCGGCGCACCCAGTGCAAGGACCTGAAGATACCGCTCTGCATAGGGAAAAAATTCTGCATTTGTGCCCAGCGCCCCCAGAAGTGGCACTCTGCCCACCAGCAGACCGATACTGACCAAAACGCCCAGAAAAAAGCTGCTCCAGAAGCAGAGCGAGGAGCAGGTCTTGCCCCGCTCGATCTCGCCTGCGCCAAAGCAGCGCGCGATGATGGCACTGCTGCCTGCGCCAAGCATGGTCGCTACTGCCGCAAGAATCGAGAACACCGGCCCGACGACGGAGACTGCCGCCACCTGTGCGGTGTCGCCCAGACAGCCCACAAAAAACATATCTGCCATGTTGTACAGCACCATGACAAGGATAATGATGATGGAGGGCACTGCCATGGAAAAAATGGACTTCCAGACAGAGCCGGTACGGAAAAGTGCTTCGTTCTTCATGATCTCCTCCAAAAATCAACCGCACGCAGGCAGAACGAAAGCCCCGGTCATGGGGCTTTCAGAGCGGCATCTATCACAGGTTATCCAGCGCATCCAGCAGTGCCTTCAGTGCCGTTTCCGGCAGCCCCAGCATGGGGCCGATCTTGCCAAAGGTCATGCCGTAGGCGGCTTTTGCCTGCTGATTCTCGGCAAAGCCGGGCAGATACTGCTCCACGATAGCCTTTGCAGCCTCGTTTTCCATCAGGGCTGCAATGGTGCTCTGGCTGTTCAGCTTGCCGCCGGTCAAAATTTCCGGGTGCTTCCAGCTGCTGATGCTCTGGTGCCCGGCAGACAGTGCGCCGTCCACCGGGATGGCTGCGCCGGTGATGTACCGTGCCAGACCGCTGGCAAGGAAGAGTGCCAGTGCGGCGCACTCCTCCGGGTCGCCCATCCGCTTTGCCGGGCAGTCGGATGCGAAAAAGTCCATGGCCGCAGCCGGTGCATCTCCGAAAATGCTGGTCTTGGTGTAACCGGGGCAGATGGCGTTGACGGTGATGCCGTATTCCGCATAATCCAGTGCCGCTGCGCGGGTCATGCCCACCACGCCAAACTTGGTGGCGCTGTACAATGCCTGTCCGCGCTGGGGCACAAGCCCTGCCACCGATGCCACATTGATGAGGAAGCCGCCCTCGCTGTGGCTTTTCAGGATAGCCTCTGCACCGTACTTCATCCCGGCAAAGACGCCCTCGCTGTTCAGGGAGAAGATCTTCTCGTAATCCTCTACCTCATACTCATGCAGCGGTGTGCCGCCCATGCCGATGCCTGCGTTGCTGACAACGCCATCCAGCTTACCGTAGTGTGCCACCGTCTTGTCCACCAGCTCTTTGATGGCGGAAGCCTTGCTGCAATCGGTCTGGATAAAGATGGCGTCGCCGCCCTTGGCGCAGATGCCGTCTGCCACAGCCTGCCCCTGCTGGGCACTGCGGGCTGCACAGACTACCTTCATGCCGTTTTCGCCGAAGCACTCGGCAATGGCGCGGCCGATGCCGCGGCTTGCGCCGGTGACGATAGCAACTTTATCTCTGACACTGTTGAAATTCATCATTTTCATAAAGCATCCTCCATTTTTTATTTTTCGTATTCACGAACTAGATTTGCAACTCTTAGTTGCTTATCCACCTCCATGGTGTTATAATAGCACTGCGCCGCAGGGGCCGCAATCAGCAGTTTCCGGCGTATCCGGTGTTTAAGCAACGGGTCACGTTCAAAGCGTTGATTAAGCACCATTTATGAAATCAATTGACGGAGGAATTGTATGGATATCCGGGTCAAAAAAACGAAGCGTGCCATTCAGAAAGCGTTTGTTGCCCTGCTGCGGGAGAAGCCGATCGAAAAGATCACGGTCAAAGAAATTGCCGAACGGGCCGAGATCAACAAAACGACCTTTTATTCTCACTATGAAACGCTGGATGCCCTCACCGCCGAAATGGAGCGGCAAACGGTCCAGCTCGTCTGCGACAATATGGGCGGCGCACAGCAGCTGCTGGATACGCCGGAGGCTTTTGTTCGGGAGATTTTTGCTAATCTCCAGCAGGCGACCGATTATCTCGGTGTGGTTCCTGCATCAGCAATGAACCGCTTTACGCAACATTTGCGGGATGCCGTTCTGGAACAGATCAAAAGTGATAACATCGAGCCTTCTCAATATGAAAATGTCGGTGCGATCCTGATTTTTGTAATGAACGGTCTTTCCGGGCTTCTGAACACCGACGCAAAACTGGCACAGAAACAAATTGATGTAATCGCCGCCGTGGTTGCGGATGGTGTCCATGGTCTTCATCTTTCCCACTGAACCAAAACAGGCTGCGAGAAGCATCTTCCGCAGCCTGTTTTTTTGCTATTGCAGCTTATCTTTCTGCGTAACTACCCAGCACCCCAAGGCTGGGCTTTGCTGTCCGCCCCATGGTTTCACGATTCACGGCGATCAGACCAAACTGCATGGCATAGCCCTTCTGCCACTCAAAGTTGTCCATCAGGCTCCAATGGAAGTATCCCTTCACCGGGATTCCGTCGGCGATGCAGTGCTGCACACCATCCAGTGCCTGCTGGATAAATGCCACACGGCGGGTATCATCGGCGGTGGCAATGCCGTTTTCGGTCACGATCAGTTCGCCCTTGAATTCCTCTGCCACCTTGCGAATGACGTGCTCCAGTGCCTGCGGATAGAACTCGTAATCCATCTGGGTCAGTTCTGCGCCCTCCGGTGACGGCAGCTGCCCCTGCGGGCCATAAAGGGTGCGGGTATAGTTCTGCACACCCAGAAAATCATCGTCTTTGATGTAGGGCAGATAATGGGTGAACTCCTCCTGCCATGCGGCCTCGGCAAAGGTTTCACCACCGGGCTGTGCCTGCAAGTCGTGCAGCGAAAGGGTCAGGCCCACCTTGACCTGCGGGCAGAGGGCTTTGATGGCATCCCGTGCGGCTGCATGGGCACGCAGCACCAGCAGATCGCCTTCTGGAGTGCGCTCGCTGACAAAGATATGCGGCTGGGGTGTGCCGAACGCCTGTGCATTCTCCATGGCGGCATACTTCATGTTTTCCATCATCTTCTGGAAATTCATGCCCACCTGCACCGTGCCCTCGGCAGACTTCCCGGCCGCTGCGGCATTTTTGGCGGCCTGTTCTGCCATCAGGCGGAACCGCTTGGAGATGGCAGCCAACTGCAAGCCCATATTGGCCTCGTTGATGGTGCAGACATAGCGCAGCTCGCTGCCCAGCTGTTCCATCACATAGGTCACATAACGTTTAAAATCCTCTACGGTGCTTTCGGTTTCCCAGCCGCCCTTGCAGATGAGCCATTTCGGGCTGGTGAAGTGCAGCAGCGTCACGATGGGTTCTACGCCATGCGCTTTGCAGCAGGCAATCACCTTGCGGTAATGCTCGACGGCTTCCGAGTCGAACTTTCCTTCCTCCGGCTCTACCCGTGCCCACTCGATAGAAAAGCGGTAGGCGTTCAGCCCGGCATCGGCCAAGAGCTTGATATCTTCTTCGTACCGTTGATAATGGTCGCAGGCAATGCCGCTGGGCTCCGTAAAGCTAGAATGGGGCAGCTGCTCCTGTGCCCAGTAGTCACTATTTGTATTGTTGCCCTCCACCTGATGGGCTGCTGTTGCAGCACCGATGAAAAAGCCTTTTTCAAATTTCTGCATGATGGTTCTCCCTTCCTGCGTGTTGCTTGTTGAGGCTATTGTAGCAGACCTGTTTTGCCCCTATGGGACAATAAATCGTGAAGGTGGGCGCAAATTCACGCACCACAAATTATTGCACGAATTTTTATCCCTAACTACCGTTTTTTATCCGGCAGTGGCTGTTGCATTCTGTTATTCTTGTGTCAAGAAATGCGGAACCCAGTTCACTTAAAAAGGAGGAAAATCATCATGTTCCAAAAGAAACCCAGTGCCAGTGAAGTAGACGGTGTCCAGTACCGCCGTGCAAAGCTCTGGCAGATCATCTGCTACGCCTGCAACGCCTTTGTGGGCATGAGCGTCTATTCCCTGATCGGTATGGCCAGTTACTCGGCCAGCATCGGCTACGGCATCACCACCGCAACCGTGGGCATCATCCTGATGCTGGCCCGCATTCTGGACGGCTTCACCGACCCGATGCTGGCATTCGTCTACGACCGCATCAACACCCGTTTCGGCAAGCTGCGCATTCTGCTGATCAGCGGCTATCTGATCGAGGCTGTCGGCCTGCTGTGTATGTTCAACCTGTGCTCCAGCAAGGGCTTCGGTCTGCCGGTGTTTGCCCTGACCTACATTATTTACATCATCGGCTATACCGTTACTAACATGACCGCCCAGACCCTGCCGGCTATCATGACCAACGATCCCCGCCAGCGTCCCACCATCGGTGTCTGGACCACTGCGCTGAACTACTTGGTGCCCATAAGCATGAGTATGCTGACCTACACCGTCATCCTGCCCAAGTGTGGCGGCACCTTTAATCAGGACTTTCTCAGCACGGTCTGCACCATCGTGCTGATCATTGCCGGCATCGGCACCCTGATCGTCTGCGCCGGCATCTCCGCCTTCGATAAGCCCGAAAACTTCGAGGGCACCAACAAAAAGCACGAGCCGCTGAAAACTGCGGATATTCTTGAGGTACTCAAGCACAACAAGCCCCTGCAGTGCTACATCGCCTCCAACTCTTCCGATAAGCTGGCACAGCAGGTAGGCAGCCAGGCCATCATCAACACGATGATGAACGGCATCCTCATCGGCAACATGGGTCTTGCTACCACCCTTGGCGTGATCAGCATGGTGCCTTCCATCTTCTTTGCGGCCTTGGGTGCAAAGTATGTGGGCAAAAAAGGCAGCAAGAATGGCATCGTGACCTGGACCTGCGTCAGCATGGCCATCACCTCTGTGCTGTGTCTGTTCTTCATCTTTACCGACACTCGTCAGATCGGTGTGATCGGCAGCTGGAACATGATCGTTTACGTCCTGCTGACTCTGCTGCTGAATGGTTCCAATATGTGCATTACCACCTCCAACACCTCTTTCATGGCTGATACCATCGACTACGAGCTGGACCGCAGCGGCCGTTACATCCCGGCTGTCGTCTCCGGCACTTACAGTCTGGTGGACAAGCTCATCACCTCGGTGGCTGCTGTCATCGCCACCGGTGCGGTCGCCCTTCTGGGTTACACCACCACCATGCCCCAGCCCACGGATCCCTACACCAGCGGCATCTTCTGGATGACCCTTGCCATCAAGTTCGGTCTGCCCATGCTGGGCTGGATCATCACCCTGATTGCCATGCTGGGCTGCCCGCTGACCAAGGAGGAAATGGTCAACGTCCAGAAGCGCATCGCAGATAAGAAAGACGCCCTTCGTCGTGAAGTAATTGCAGAAAATATGCAGTAACACCCTGCAAAAACCGAAAGGGCTCATACGCTCTTTCGGTTTTTGCTGATTCTATCCATCTTTTATGAATATAAAGGAGTTTTTACCATGAGCAAGACCATCCTGTTGAATCAGAGCGACTGGCATTTTACCAAGGAGAGCGCCGGTGTCCCCACCGCCGTTATGGGCGAGGCCATTGCCCTGCCCCACACCTGGAACGCATTGGACGGTCAGGACGGCGGCAACGATTACTACCGCGGCACCTGCTGGTATACGCTGGCCCTGGCAAAGCCTACCATCCCGGCAGGCGGCAAGGCTGTTTTGCAGCTGGATGGCGCAGCCATGACCGCCGCCGTCTACCTGAACGGTGAAAAGCTGGCCGAGCACAAGGGCGGCTACTCCACCTTCCGGGTAGACCTGACCGACCACCTGAAAGACGAGAACCTGCTGGCCATCAGCGTGGACAACCGCGACAACGACACCGTGTATCCCCAGAAGGCAGACTTTACCTTCTACGGCGGCATCTACCGGGATGTGACCCTGCACATCGTCCCGGCAGAGCACTTCGCCCTGCCCGCTAATGGCGCACCGGCGCTGAAGGTGACCCCCATCGTCACCGACCTTGCTGCCAAGACCTCTGAGGTCACCGTGGAAGCCGCCGTGGTGGGCGCACAGAACGTGACCTTTGCACTGGAGGGGCAGACCCTTACCGCCCCGGTGGAAAATGGCACCGCAAAGGTTGTTTTCATGCTGGACAACGCCCACCTGTGGGATGGCGTGGACGACCCCTTCCTCTACACCGTATCTGCCAAGCTGGACAATGGCGAGGAGACCTTCGCCCGGTTCGGCTGCCGCAAGTTTGAGATCGACCCCCAGAAGGGATTTATCCTGAATGGCAGGGAATATCCGCTGCGCGGCGTTTCCCGCCATCAGGACCGTAAGGGTGCGGGCATTGCCCTGACCAACGAAATGATGGAGGAGGACATTGCCCTCATTCTGGAAATCGGGGCCAACACCATCCGGCTGGCACACTATCAGCACACACAGTATTTCTACGACCTGTGTGATGAAAAGGGTCTTGTCATCTGGGCAGAGATCCCCTACATCACCATGCACATGACCAACGGCCGTGCCAACACCCTGACCCAGATGGAAGAGCTGATCGTCCAGAACTACAACCACCCCTGCATTGCCGTGTGGGGCCTGTCCAACGAGATCACCGCCGCCTCCGCTGTCAACGAGGATCTGCTGGAAAACCACCGTCTGCTGAACGAGCTGGCGCACAAGCTGGACCCCACCCGCAAGACCACCATGGCAAACGTGTTTATGCTGGAGACCACCAGTCCCATTCTGGAAATTCCCGATGTGAACAGCTACAACCTCTACTTCGGCTGGTATCTGGGCGAATTGGAGCAGAACGACGAGTTCTTTGACAAGTACCACGCCGATTACCCTGACCGCTGCATCGGCTTTTCGGAGTACGGCGCAGATGCCAACCCCCAGTACCAGAGCAGCCACCCGGAAAAGGGCGACTACACCGAGAGCTACCAGTGCATTTACCATGAGCATATCGCAAAGATGATTGCCGATCGTCCGTGGCTGTGGGCGACCCATGTGTGGAATATGTTTGATTTTGCCGCCGATGGCCGTGATGAGGGCGGCAAGCACGGCGAGAACCAGAAGGGACTTGTCACCTTTGACCGCAAGCTCAAAAAAGATCCCTTCTATCTCTACAAGGCCTATTGGAGCAAGGAGCCGTTCGTGCACCTGTGCGGCAGCCGCTATGTGGACCGCGCCGAGGATGTGACTGAGATCAAGGTCTACTCCAATCTGCCGGAGGTCTCGCTGTACAAGGACGGTCAGCTGGTGGAGACCCGTAAGGGCGACAAGGTGTTCACCTTCCAGCTGCCCATCACCGGCAAGCACAGCATTGAGGCACGCTCCGGTGAGCACAGCAGCGTGATCCTGGTGAACAAGGTGGACGCCCCCAACCCGGATTACGCCATGGACAACCGCAAGAACGTGACCAACTGGTTTGACGGCGAGCTGGACGAAAGCTGCTGGTCGGTCAAGGACAACATGGCTGCCGCCACGGCAGACCCGAAAGTTGGTCCCATCCTGAAGCAGCTCTCTGATAAAACCGTCGCTGCCCGCGGAGATGTTGCCGCCGCCGTGAAGGACAACCCGGCTCTGGTGGCGATGATGGAGCGCGCCATGCGGCGGATGACCATTGAATCCATGCTGATGCAGGCCGGCGCTTCGGAAGAGGACATCAAGCAGCTGAACCGTGTATTGCAGGGCATTTCCAAGGAGTGATCCGATGAAACAAACCTATTGTAATCCCCTTGATCTGGGCTACCGTTACCAGCACATGAAGGAAGGCCCCCGTACAGCAGGTTTCCGGGAGGGTGCAGATCCCACGCTGGTATCCTTCAAGGGCAAATATTACCTCTTTGTTTCCATGTCGGCAGGCTTCTGGTATTCGGATGACCTGCTGCACTGGGACTTCCATGCAGACCCGGATCTGCTGATTTACGATTATGCCCCCGATGTGCGGCAGGTGGGCAATTACCTGTACTTCTGCGCCAGCCGCAAGGAGCGCAACTGTCCCATCCTGCGCACCGCCGACCCCCTGACCGAGCCGTTTACCGAAGTATCTGCGCCCTTTGCTTTCTGGGACCCGGACCTGTTCTGCGATGATGATGGCCGGGTGTACTTCTACTGGGGCTGCTCCAATACTACGCCCATCTACGGCGTGGAGATGGACCCGGACACCATGACCCCCATCGGTGAAAAGCAGGAGCTGATCTTCGGCAATGAAACCGTACTGGGCTACGAACGCCCCGGCAACAACGGCATTGTGGACCGGGAATCCAGCGTGCTGTACCAGTCCATGAAGCAGTTCTATGACCCTGAGACCGGCAAACTGAACCTGCCGCCGCAGATGGCAAACATCCCCGGCCTGAGTGCCGAAAGCCTGACTGCTATGTTCAATGCCATCGGCAAGCCCTACATTGAGGGTGCGTTCATGACAAAGCATGACGGCCTCTATTACCTGCAATATGCCTGCCCCGGCACCCAGTACAACACTTACGCCGACGGTGTATACACCTCCAATTCTCCGCTGGGTCCCTTTGTGCGGCAGGCATCCAATCCGTTTTCCGCAAAGCCCGGCGGATTCATCACCGGTGCAGGCCACGGCAGCACCATTGCCGACACCTACGGCAACTGGTGGCACGCCTCCACCATGCGCATTTCCGTCAACTATGACTTTGAGCGCAGAGTCGGCCTGTTCCCGGCTGGTTTCGACAAGGACGGCGTGCTTTACTGCAACCAGAATTTTGCCGATTACCCCCAACGCATCCCGGCTGGCAAATTCAATGCCGCCAGCCAGCAGCCGGAGTGGATGCTGCTGAGCTACAAAAAGCCGGTCACGGCTTCCAGCACCGCAGAAAACAGCAGCCCGGAGCTGGCAGTCAACGAGGACTGCCGCAGCTGGTGGAGCGCCGCCGGTGCAGAGCCGGGCGAATGGCTCTGCGTGGACCTTGGCAAAGAGAGTGATATCCGCGCCATTCAGGTAAACATGGCGGATGAAAAGCTGGTGGTGGACTTCCCTGCCGACAGCTACGGCGATGACCGCAAGACCCGCCACATCGAGACCCGGCCCCAGATCTCCCACTACACGGTGGAGACCAGTGTGAACGGAGCGAGCTGGACGCTGCGCGAAAATGTTGCCCGCGAGTGCTCCAACGGCTACTACGAATATGCAGACGGCATCCGTGCCCGGTACGTCCGGGTGACGGGCGGCGAACTGCCCTACGGACAGGCGCTGCGCATCAGCGGCCTGCGGGTGTTCGGTAACGGCGAAGGCGCAAAGCCCGCACAGGCCGAAGCCGCCGGGGCTCGCGTGGATGCACTGGATGCAAAGATCACTTGGAAGCATATCGAAAATGCACAGGGCTGCAACGTCCGCTACGGCGTTGCGCCTGATAAGCTCTATCTGAGCTGGCTGGTGTACGATGCAGACGAAGTGACCCTTTCCACCCTGACCGCCGGGCAGGAATACTACATCTGCGTGGACAGCTTTAACGAAAACGGCATCACGCCGGGTAAGACTTTCAAACTGGAGGGGTAAAATATGCCCATCAAAGCTGTGCAGCAATTTATGCTGGGCACTGTACTAAGCAATGAGCAGCAGGCAAAAGAGACCCTTGCTGCCATGAAAGCCGCCGGGTACGATGGCATTGAATTGTGTGGATTTATGATCCACCCCATCGGCTTTGTGGTAAAGCTGCTGACCAAGGCCGCCGGGATGCCGGTGGGCAAGGGCGGCAATCTGGACTGGCACAAGCTGGTGCAGGAGGCCGGCCTTCGGGTGGTCAGTCTGCACACCGACCTTGGCAGTTTGGAACGGGATGCCCACGCAGTGGCCGAGGAGGCCAAAAGCTTCGGCACACAGTATGTGGTCATCACCGGGATGTACCGCTTTGATTACGGCGATGAAGCCGTTATGCACCAGCTTGCGCAGCGGCTGAACAAAGCCGGCGAGACTCTGACAGCCGAGGGCATCCACCTGCTCTACCACAACCACAACTGCGAGCTGCGGCATGTGAACGCAGAAAAGCGCGCCTACGACATCCTCTTAGAAGAGACCGACCCTGCCTTTGTCAACTTTGAGTTTGACAGCTACTGGTTCACCGAGGGCGGTGCAAATGCGCTGGCATGGATGCAGCGGCTTGGTCCCCGCATGAAGCTGTGGCACATCAACGACCGGGGCACCCGCATCACCGGCAGTGCCATCACGCCTATCCTGAAAACCGACAGCATGGAGCTGGGCACCGGCAACATGGACTTGGACAGCCTGATGGCGCAGGCCCTTGCCGTGGAGGTGGATGCCGTTATTCTGGAAAGCCACCGCAATTGGGTGGACAATTCCCCCATCAAGAGCTTCCAGCTCAGTGCAAAATACCTTGCGCAAAAATTCTGACCTGCCATTCTCTCATTATTTTCTTCTTCATTATCCCCATAAAAGCAATGCCCCGCACCGGTTACTCCTTCCGGTGCGGGGCGTTGTGTTTTGCGGGGAATCTTTTTGCGTTACAGGGTGTGGGTGCCCGGCTGCAAGGTCAGGCTTCTGCCATCCGGGAGGGTGACTTCTGCGGTTCTGTTGCAGGGCACGGTGATGGTGTAGGTCACGGCATCGCCTGCATACTGCCAGCCGCTTTCAATGCGCCCCACCGGGGAATCGTACACTGCTTTTGCCCAGCCCAGAGCCGGGTTCGGGGTGGGGGCGATGGTCAGGGTCTCCCCTGCCAGATGGATGCCGCACACGCCACCGAACAGCCAGCCGCAGATGGCACCGTAGGAGTAATGGTTCAGGGATTCGCTGGGGTGGCCGTTTGCGTCAATGCCCGTCCATGTCTCCCAGACGGTGGTGGCGCCCTGCTTGACCTCATAGAGCCAGCTGGGAGCGGTGTCCTGTAACAGCAGCTTATAGGCGGTGTCGGCATAGCCGTACTTTGCCAGCACCTCGCAGAGGAAGGGTGTAGAAAGGAAGCCGGTGTTCAGGTGATAGCCGTTTTCCGCCACCATCCGGTTCAGGGTATCCGCAGCGGCTTGGCTCTCCTCCTCGCCCAGCAGTGCAAAGGCAATGGCGCGGACGTATTCGCACTGGCGGTCAGAAGTGATTTTCCCATTGTCAGTAAAGGCGGCGCGGTACGCCTTTACCGCCTTTTCTGCCGTGTCGCGGTACTGCGCTGCGTCCTCTGCCTTGCCCAGCGCCTGTGCAATTTCTGCCAGAAGCCGCCCGGAATAAGCCAGATACGCCGTACCCACGCTTTTGCGCGGGTTCATCATCGCCTGCATGGGAGTAATGCCAGGCTCACACCACTCGCCGTAGTCCAGACCGTTCAGCACCGTGTACTTGGCGTATGCCCCGGTCTGCTGTTCCTCGGTGGTCTGCTGTGCACGGCCAAGCAGGAACGCACACCACTTCTGCATCATCTCGTAGTTGTCCGCAAGGATCTTGCGGTCGCCGGTGCGCTTATAAAGGACGTAGGGCACCAGAATGGCGGCATCGCCCCAGCCCGCCGACATACAGAGCATGGGGGTCATGTAGCCGGGGCGGCTGGTGGGCGGCGCAATGTTCGCCATGCGTCCATCCGGGTACTGGTTCAGGCGGCATTCTGCCAGCCATTTTTCCACCACCGGGTAGCAGTCCATCAGGGTCAGGCCGGTTTCAATGAACACCCCCATGTCCCCCGTCCAGCCGGCGCGCTCGCGGGTGGGGCAGTCGGTGGGGATATCACAGAAATTGCTCTTCTGGCTCCACACACTGTTTTTCACCAGCTGATCCACATCGGCGTTGCCGCACGCAAAGCTGCCGATGACCGGCATCTCTGAATAGACGGCGTGGGCAGTAAACTCTGCGCCGGTCAGCTCGATGTCCGTTTCCACCTTTGCGTACCGGAAGCCCATGATGGTAAAGCTGGGCTTGTAGTGGTTCTCGCCCTCTTTGCAGACGAGTTCCAGCATCTGTGCCGTGCCGCCCTCCTTGTGGCGATTCCGGTCCTGAAAGTTCTCCTGCGTAAAGTTGCCGTTCTCGTCCAGTGCTTCGCCGCACAGCAGCTTGATTTTCTGCCCGGCGTGGGCGGTCAGCTTCATCTCCACATAGCCAGCCATATTCTGCCCAAAGTCCAGCACAGTCTCGCCGTTGGGGGTACGCAGCAGCCTGCCCGCAAAGGCTTTCTGCTCCCGGATGGGCACGGTGTTCATACCGGTGATGGGCAGGGAGTTCGGCTCGGTCTTTACGCCATGCCAGCCGGAAGGCTCCCCTTCCAGCCGGGCATCATACACTTCGCCCTGCTGCATATCATTTTGGCGAATCGGGCCGCACTGGGTGGCCTCCATGTCGTCATCCGAAACGCAGACCGCCTTGCCGTCCACTTCCAGCTGGAACAGGACAGCCACTTCTTTCCCGAACAGGTCACGGTCACCATCCACGCCCGAGGTACTGCGGTACCAGCCGTCGCCCAATGCGATGAGCAGCTCATTTTCACCGTCACGGACAAGCGCAGTCACATCGTAGGTCTGTGCGCCCAAATGCTTGTTTGCGGTAAAGCTGCCGGGAGCAAGCACCATATCGCCGACACGCTTGCCGTTCAGCCATGCCGCATACAGTCCCTTAGCGGTAATGTACAGCCGCTTGCTTTCTCCCGCCGGAGCGGTGAACGTTTTGCGCAGATAACTTGCCGGGCGGTGGGGCTGATAAGGCTGCGCCTGCCCTTTGCCGGAGGCTTCCAGCGCCGCCTGCTTCTGCTCCCAGTTGGGCTTTGCAAAGGCGTTGATGGCATCGGTGCAGTCGATGTCCGGCTCTTCTGTCTCCGGGCAGACCCACACGCCCTGCCAGTCTGCCTGTGCAAGCCCGGTCTCGAAGAAAGTGGTGCTCCATACACCGGGCTGGTCATTTTCATCCCACAGCCGGATGCGCCACTGTCCCTGCATCTTGGGCGGCACAGGGGTGGGCGTTTCGGTGTGCATCACACTGCCCAAAGCCTTTCCGCTCGCCCACAGCGTTTTGGCTCCGGCGGTCACTTCGATTTCGTAGGCGGTCTGGCGCACGCCTTCGGCGCACTGCCACGATAAAAAAAGCGTCCCAGTATCTATACCGAGAGGCTGGGTCAGATGATTCGTTTTCAGGTTTGTTGCTTGCATCATCCGCATCTCCTTTTCCGTTTGATTTCTGTTCTTATTATAAAGAGAATCCCACGGAATAAGGGTGCAAAATTTTGTGTTATCAGTCAAAAAGTCGTGTTATTTATGACAATTTAAAAAATTCATCTTGCTTCACGACTTTTCATCCGTACTGTCTGCGGTTCTCCTGTTATACTTTGGGTAAGAAAATCAAAGGGCCGTGGACTGCCCTCAAGCGAAAGGAAGGCATTATAGAATGGATATTGAAAAGATCATCCAGCAGATGACGCTGGCGGAAAAAGCAGACTTCTGCTCTGGTTCGGATTTCTGGCACACGCAGCCGGTGGAGCGGCTCGGTGTGCCCGCCGTGATGATGAGCGACGGCCCCAGCGGTCTGCGCAAACAGGACGAGCAGGGCGACCATCTGGGCATCAACGAAAGCATCCCTGCGGTCTGTTTCCCGTCCAGTGCGGCGGTGGCTTCCAGCTTTGACACTGCTCTGGCAGAAAAGCTGGGTAACACGCTGGGCAATGAGTGCCGCGCCGAGAATCTGGCTCTGCTGCTGGGCCCCGGCCTGAACATCAAGCGCAGCCCGCTATGCGGACGCAACTTTGAGTATTTCAGCGAGGACCCCTATCTCAGCGGTGAGATGGGGGCGGCGCTGGTCAAGGGCATCCAGAGCAACGGTGTGGGCAGCTGCATCAAGCATTTTGCCGCCAACAATCAGGAGACCGACCGCATGGTCAGTGACAGCGTGATGGACGAGCGCACC
>Ed_p1__coassemble_1534_pt1 | contig 14229 bp, 13 predicted proteins | sample Ed_p1__metabat2_high_PE_001 | metagenome-assembled genome bin Ed_p1
CCCTTTCGGGAGAGGTGGCACGGCGAAGCCGTGACGGAGAGGGTTGCTTCCAGGAAGAACCCTCTCAGTCTCGCTGCGCTCGACAGCTCCCCCGAAGGTGGAGCCCTTGGCAGAACCGGCAGGTTTCGTCCTCACCAGTCAACGGCAGGAAGAAGTCAGCCGATAAGCGGTAAGCTTTTCGCCTCTGCCAAAGCCTCTCCCTTTCGGGAGAGGTGGCACGGCAAAGCCGTGATGGAGAGGGTCACTTCCGGGGCGAAGCCGTGACGGAGAGGGTGCCCCCCAACAGCAAAAAAGCCAGCTTGTCCCCTCCCCTTTTACGGGGCAGGCAAGCTGGCTTTCGTATTTTTATTCAGGGGCAGAGCTTACAGCTCGATCTTGCCAAAGCCCAGACCCTCAAAGTCGTCCACACGCTCGGTGCGCTTGGGTGCTACCGGCTCGGCGCTGGCGGCGTCCCGGGGGGCATAGGTGCGCTCCGGCACGCTGGAGGGACGAGGACCACGGCTGGAACGGGAGCCGCGGTAACCGCCGCCGGAGCGGCGCTGGCCGTCGTTCTCGTACCGGCGGGCGTTTCCATTGCCACGGCGCTGGCCGCCGCCAGAACGGCGGGGACGGCGCTCTGCGCTGTCGTTCTGGGCAGCGGGGTCGGTGGAGTAGATCACCACACGGCGATCCCGGCCCTCGCCCTTGCTCTCACTGCGCACACCCTCCATGCTGCTGATGGCAGAATGGATGATCCGGCGCTCGTAGGGGTTCATGGGCTCCATTGCAAAGCTGCGGCCGGTGCGGCGCACCTTGGCGCCGATGCGCTGTGCCAGGGCGGTCAGGTCGCTTTCCCGCTTGCCGCGGTAGCCAGCCACATCCAGGCCCAGCTTGATATAATCGCCCTCCAGGCGGTTTGCCACCAGGCTGGCCAGGTAGGACAGGCTCTCCATGGTCTCGCCGCGGCGGCCGATCAGGGCGCCCAGCTTCTCACCATCCAGACAAATGATGGTGGCCTCCCCCTTCTGCACGGCGCTGAACTGCACGTCCTGCACGCCCATCTTCTCAATGACCTCTTTCAGATAGGCCACTGCAGCGGCCACCTTGGGGTTCGAGTCGATCTCGATGGGCTGTTCCTCCAGCTCCGCTTCCGGCTGGACTGCGGCCGGCTGCTCCGGCTCTTCCGGCTGTGCCTGGACTTCCGGCTCGGGCTGCTCCGGCTGCGGCTCCACAGCGGCGGCCGGCTCCTGGGGCAGCTGCTCTGCCTCCGGCTGGACGGGGGCGGCAGCAGGCTGCACCTCCACCTCCGGCACGGGTGCCAGGTCCGGCTCTTCCACCGACACCCGAACCTTTGCGGGGATCAGCTTCAAGCCCAGAAAACCAGTTTTCTGGGGCATTTCCAGCACTTCAAAGCTCACATTCAGCGCATCGGCCTCCACACCCAGCTGGGCGCAGGCTTTTGCACGAGCTTCCTCCACCGTTTTGCCGGTGGCTTCCAGGGTACGGATCATAGGGCTTAGTCCTCCTTTTTCTGTTCCAGCTCGGACAGCGGAACGGTGCGCTCGTCCTTGTACCGCTCAGCATCCAGCTGGCGGGCATACTCCAGACGGCGCTTGTTCATCTCGCTGGCAGAGATCTGTTTTTCCTCAACTTTGCCGGTCTTTTCGTCCTTGACCTGGATCGTGGTGCTCTTGACGCCGCGGCGCTCTTCCTTGCGGCGGGCAGCGATCTCGGCAGCCACCTGGGCCTTCATCTTATCAGGGTCATAGATCTTGCGCATCACCAGGCTCTGCACGGTCATGATGATATTGGAGATCACGTAGTACAGGGAGAATGCGCAGGGCACGGTAAAGCAGAAGAACAGGTAGGTCAGGGGCATGATGTACATCATGATCTTCATGCTGCCCTGCATCTCCTGGCCGGAGGCCTTCATGCTGATGTGGGTGGAGATGAACATGGTAACGATCGCCAGGATGGGGAAGATCAGCAGGGGCAGGTTCTCTGCCTGGAAGCTCCACTGGGGCACCTGGGTCAGGTCGATGCCAAAGAAGTCCATGTGCTGGCCGAACTCAGCGATCTTGGCCAGCTGCTCTGCGGAGAATGCAGCAGAAACCGTGGACTCGCCTGCCAGCACCTGGGCGATGATGTTGGTGTCCCGGGTGACCATGGTAAAGCTGATGCCCAGGTTCGTCAGAGCGGCGCCGGCAGTCTCCAGCGCCTCGGCGCTGATCTGGAAGATGCGCTGCAGCGGGTGGTACACCACCTCGATAACGCCGAACATCACCAGGAAGTTGACCAGCATGGGCATACAGCCGGAAGTGGGGCTGTAGCCGTAATCCCGCTGGAGCTTGAGCAGCTCTTCCTGCTGTTTTTCCGGCTTATCCTTGTACTTTTTCTGGATGTCCATGATCATGGGCTGGAAAGCGGACATCTTGGCCATGCTCTTCTGCTGGTTCAGCTGCAGGGGGATCTTGATGAGGTTGATCAGCAGCGTGAACAGGATGATGTCCCAGCCGTAGTTCGGGATCAGGTTGTAGATCCACTCCATGACGTAGCCCAAAGGCCAACCGAGGATGTATAAAGGGTTCATAGCTTCGTCCATTCTGCCCCGCCTGTGGCGCAGGGCTTTTGTATTTTTTATCGTAGGACGCGCGGCCCACAGTGCCGCGCGTCATGAGAGGCTGTGTTGGTCCCCGGCCTGCCGGGGCGTTATTTTCCACCTTTTGCCCTGTGCCTTGTGGAAAACAGCCGGGATGGAGAGAGGCTTCTCTCCGGGCTGCGCCAGGCGCCAGGCGGGGGCACGGGGTCATAGCCCCAGCGCCCCAGGGGGTTGCACCGGCCGACCCGCCAGATGGTCAGCAAAAGGCCCTTGATGCAGCCATGGGTCTGGATGGCCTGGATGCCGTAGCTGCTGCAGGTGGGCGAGAAGCGGCATTTGCGGCTGCCCAGCGCCGGGCTGATATACCGCTGATACAATCGGATCAGCTGGCACAGCCCCTGCTGTGCGGCCTGCCGCAGGCGGGTGCGCTTCATTTCCGGTGCTTGGCCGGGGGGACTGTAGCCGGGGGCTTTGCGCCCGGGGCAAGGGCCTTGTCCGGCAGGCCCGCCTGGGCAAACAGCCGGGCCACTACCCCGCTGAGCTGCCAGCTCTTCATCCGCGGGGTGGAGCTGCGGGCTACAAATACCAGATCGTACCCGCCGATGTTGTAATCCAGATGTTCATCAATGGCCGCTTTCATCACGCGGCGGGCGCGGTTGCGCTGTACGGCATGGCCCACCTTTTTGGTGGCGGTCAGCCCCACCCGGGTGCGGCGGCCCTTGGTCTTGAACACGTACAGGACCAGCGCAGGGTGTACATAGGATCGGCCGCGGGCATACACCCGGCCAAACTCACTGTTGCGTCGGAGCGGACGGTATCGCATCCCTTCGGCGCCTCCTTTCCCATAGCCTTTGGCGGGGCTTTGCCCCAAAAGGGCAGAACTGTCCCCTTTTCACCAATGCTCTTTCCAGTATATCAAAAATCAGCGTACTTTGAAAGTGCGTTCCGGCGTTTTTTTCGCCAATTCTTTTGAAGAAATTTCGGTCAATCTGCTCAAATGACAGCCGCGCACAGAATACATCTTTCCCACTTTTGCGGCAGACCTCTGCAAAAAGCGGCAGCATCTCCCCTGCCCGCCCCGCAGCCGCCCTGCGCCGTGCAATAAAATAAGACCGCCAAGCTCAATGTCGGCGGTCTTTTTGCGCATCATTTCCTGCGCTGCGCCCTGCGCCCAAAGCTGGTGCAGGATCAGACAGTCAGGCTCTTGCGGCCCTTTGCACGGCGGGCAGCGATGACCTTGCGGCCGTTCTTGGTGCTCATGCGGGTCAGGAAGCCGTGGACCTGCTTGCGCTGACGCTTCTTGGGCTGAAAGGTTCTCTTCATAGTGGTATCCTCCGTAAAAACTCGTCCCCTGTATGGGGTCTGCTTCTTTGAGTCCCAGATGGGGACAGGCTTGCAATTCAACAGTATATCGCATCAAATCCCATTCTGTCAAGCTCTTTTTTGCCTTTTGGTCAACTTTTGCCCAAACTTTTATGTGAAAAGGTTTTCCACTTTTTCACCCATTCCCGGTGGAAAACTGTTTTAACCCCACATCTTGTGTCCATACTTTGCCCAGAACACAAGAGCGATGCAGCGGCTAAATTTATGTATATTAAATTACTTTATAGTAATATAGACGCACAGCGGTTTTTGTGGTATACTTACGGAGTATCAGCATGATTGTTGAAAACTTCGACCGATCTAATGGAGTGGATGTTTTATGGATTCTTTCAAGGACGTTTTAGAGGCTGCCCAGAGCTACTGCAAAGCGCAGATGGCCGAGCCGACGTATAACCTGTACATCGACGGGCTCGAGCCGATCAGCTTTGAGGATTCGAGCCACATCACCCTGTCGGTGCGCAACGACTTTATCTGCAAGATCGTTACCGACCGCTACCTGGGCCTGCTGAAGGAGGCATTCAAGGCCGTATTGGGCTTTGACGTGGATATTACCCTGGTGGTGCCCAGCACCCCGCCCCACGAGGTGCTGCTGTCCCAGCAGTACGAGGCCAACCCCTCCTCCCCCCAGGGCAATTACGAGTTCACTTTCGAGAACTTCATCAAAGGCCCGTCCAACCAGTTTGCCTTTGCGGCAGCCCAGGCTGTGGCGGCCAACCCTTCCGGAGCCTATAACCCCCTGTTCATCTACGGCGGGTCCGGCCTGGGCAAGACCCACCTGCTGACCGCGATCCAGACCGAGATCAAGCGCACCCATCCGGACTTTGTCATCATGTACGTCACCTGCGAGCAGTTCACCAACGAGCTGATCGCCGCCATCCGGGCGGGCAGCACCGAGGACTTCCGCATGAAATACCGGGCCGCCGACCTGCTGCTGGTGGACGATATCCAGTTCATCGCCGGCAAGGAGTCCACCCAGGAGGAGTTCTTCCACACCTTCAACTCCCTGCACGACGTACACAAGCAGATCGTCATCGCCTCCGACCGCCCAGCCAAGGAGATCAAGAGCCTGGAAGAGCGGCTGCGCACCCGTTTTGAGTGGGGCCTGACCGCCGACGTGCAGCCGCCGGACTTTGAGACCCGGGTGGCCATCGTCAAGCGCAAGGCAGAGCTTCTGCATCTGGACCTGCCGGAGGATGTGGCAGAGTTCATTGCCAACCACCTGAAAAACAACATCCGCCAGCTGGAGGGCGCCGTCAAAAAGCTGAACGCCTATTATATGCTGGAGGGCATCCAGCCGGTGATCAGCGTGGCCCAGAACGCCATCAAGGACATCCTGAACGAGACCCAGCCGGTGCCTGTGACCATCGAGAAGATCGTGGGCGAAGTCTCCCGCACCTTCAACGTCTCCCCGGCCGATATCCGGGGCACCAAGCGCAACGCCGGCGTAGCCGCTGCCCGTCGGGTGGCCATCTACATCCTGCGGGAGGTCACCGGCATGAGCATGGAGGAGATCGGACGGGAATTCTCCGGCCGGGACCACTCCACCATCGTTTACTCCCTCAAGACCATTGAGCGGGACATGAAAAACGACCAGCACCTGCGGGAGACGGTCAGCGACATCATCAAGAATGTCCGGGCCTGATGCGCCTTTTCACGCCCTGATTTTCCACCCCAGGCCCAAAATATGGGGAGAAAAAGGCCGCAAACCCCGATTTTTGTCCAAGATATTGTGGTGAAAAGCAGAAGCTTTCCACTCTTTCCACCAAGTTTTCAACATTCAACTTCTGTTTTGCACATGCCGCGTGGAAAAAAAGCGCACACACCCCCTTTCCACAACTCTTCCACAGCGCCATCCCCAAAACAGAGACCCCAAAAAATCCGCATGGCGGCTAAGCGAAGGCGAGTTTTCAACACCCTCCCCAGCCCCTACTACTGTTACTACAACAAGTACAATAAGACACAGGGCAAAAAGCCCTGCATCCAGCAGCAAACGATGCGGACTCTTTGGGGAAAAAGAATTAAGCAGCCTTCCGGCAGCGGACTGCGGACCGAAAGCGGCCAAAAATCCGGCAAAAAGAGCGAAAAGTTGACCCGCCTCCGTGTGTACGGTTTTGCCAGTTGCGCCGAGAAAACAGCGGGCGCAGCCCGGACAAAAGCCCCCTCCCCCGGCCGCGCGAGACCCGGAGCGGCCCTTCCCTGCTGCGGTCCGGCAGCAAAGCCTCCCGCCGAGTGCTGTCAGCGGCCGTCCCGTGGCCCATCCCGAGCCGCCCAGGAGCGCAGAAACCGTTCTGGATGATCCATGAAAATTGGAAATCGTCCGGCACTGGCTGGAAAATGCGGCCAGCAAAAATGGAAATTGGGCCGGGGCTTTCTGCCAATTTCCAGCCCGGCAGCAGACACCGGAAACACCCCCCGGAGCTGCCCGCAGAACGGGAAAAAGGCCCTTCTGCTGTGTGTATAAATATTCAAAATATTGTGAATACAGGTGCGGGGCGCCGCAGGCTGTCCGGCGGAAGCCCCTGCGAAAAAAGGAACAAACTCTCGATAAAAAGGAGATAGACCACTTTGAATATCATTTGTGATAAGACTCTGCTGTCTGCCGCCATCGACGGTGTGTCCAAGGCGGTGACCCTGCGCTCTACCATTCCGGTGCTGGAGGGCATCCTGCTGAAGGCCGAGGGCTTCCAGCTGACCTTGACCGGCTATGACCTGGAAATGGGCATCGTTACCACCATCGAAGCCAATGTAAAGGAACCGGGCGAGATCGTGCTGAACGCCAAGCTGCTGAGCAGCATGGTGAGCCGGATGCCGGCGGGCCAGATCTCCATCGTGTCCACCGACAGCGGCAAGACCAAGATCGAGAGCGGCGTGGCGCAGTTCGAGATCCAGTCCCTGCCGGCGGCGGATTTCCCGGATCTGCCCAACACCGGCGCAGACGAGACCCTGACCTTGCCGACCGGGGTGTTCCGGGATATGATCGACCGCACCCTGTATGCAGTGAGCCAGGACGAGAAAAAGCCCGCTCACACCGGTGAGCTGTTTGAGATCGAGCCGGACAAACTGACCCTCGTGGCCCTGGACGGCTACCGGCTGGCCATCGTGGAGCGGCCGGTGCAGGCGGTGAAGGATATCCGCATCATCGTGCCCAGCAAGACCATGACCGAGGTGAGCCACCTGCTGCCCAACGACGATCAGGAGCTGGTGCACATCTGCGCCAACCGCCGGTATGTGGTGTTCATGACCGGCGGATACACCATCATGAGCCGCCTGATCGAGGGCGAGTTTTTGAACTACCGCAACGTGATCCCGGAGGGCAGCCGCACCCGGGTGACCCTGGATGTCAAGGAGTTTGTGGAGACCATCGAGCGCGCCTCCCTCATCATCACCGAGCGGCTGAAAAACCCGCTGCGGATCAGCTTTTCCGGCGGCCGGGTGGTGGTGCGCTGCCAGACCAACCTTGGCCGGGTGGTGGACGAGTTCGGCGCCCAGTGCGAGGGCGAGGAAGTGGAGATCGGCTTTAATAACCGGTATCTGCTGGATGCGCTGCGCAACGCCCGCACCGACCAGGTACGCATGGAGCTGAGCGGCCCTTTGAGCCCGGTCAAGGTGCTGCCCGCAGAGGGACAGGACTTTTTGTACCTGGTGCTGCCGGTGCGGTTCAAGAACGATTAAGGGGGAACTTTGATGCAGAAGATTTTGATCCATACGCCCTTTATCAAGCTGGATGCCCTGCTGAAATACGCCGGGCTGTGTGAGACCGGGGGCGAAGCCAAGGAGCGTGTGCAGGCCGGAGATGTGCTGGTAAACGGCCAGGTCTGCCAGATGCGGGGCAAAAAATGCCTGCCCGGGGATGTGATCACCCTGGACGGCCAGTCGGTCGAGATCGGCCAGGGCCGCTGATCCATGCGTCTGGAGTGGCTGGAGGTAGAAAACTACCGCAACATTGCCCACGCCCAGCTGGACCCTGGCGATGAGCTGACCGTCCTGTGCGGTGACAACGGCCAGGGCAAGACCAACCTTCTGGAAGCCATCTGGCTGCTGACCGGGGGCAAGAGCTTCCGGGGCGGCAAGGACGCAGAGCTGGTGCGCCGGGGGCAGCCCTTTGCGGTGCTCTCGGCCCGGACCCGGGCGGAGGATGCCCAGGAGGACAAACAGGTCCGGCTGACGGTGGGTCTGCCAGGCACCCAGCGGCCGGGGCGGTATGCCTCGCTGGGGGCATCTGCGCCCAGACGGGCGGCGGCGCTGGCCGGCAGCTTTCCGGCTGTGGTGTTCGACCCCGGACATCTGAGCCTGGTAAAAGGCGCACCGGAAGGGCGCAGACGCTTTTTGGATGGGGCGCTGTGCCAGATGTACCCCGGGTATCTGGCGGTATACCGGCGGTATGTCCGGACGCTGCAGCAGAAAAATGCGCTGCTGCGCCGCACTGCGGCCCCCCGGCCCTATGCCGAGACGGCGGCGCTTTTGGAGGTGCTGAACCGGGAGCTGGCGGCCCAGGGTGAGCTGGTGCAGCAGCGCAGGCGGGCCTACCTGGCACTGCTGGGGCCGCTGGCCTGCGGCTACTATGCTGAGCTGAGCCGCGGGGCCGAAAAACTGGAGATCCACTATGCCGCCCGGTTTGAACCCGGCGCATTGGGGGCGCTTTTGCAGGCCCGCCAGCAGGAAGAGCTGCGGGCCGGGCAGAGCCTGTACGGCCCCCACCGGGAGGATCTGGAGCTGCTTTTGGATGGACAGAGCGCCCGGGTCTACGCCAGCCAGGGCCAGCAGCGCAGCGTGGCTTTGAGCCTGAAATTGGCCGAGGCAGCCGCTGCCGCCCAGATCACGGGGGAACAGCCGGTGATGCTGCTGGACGATGTGCTCAGCGAGCTGGACGACCACCGGCAGCAGTATCTGCTGACCCGGATGCGGGAGAAACAGACCTTTGTGACCAGCTGCGACGGCTCCAGCTTCCAGAAAGCCAAGGGCCGGGTGTACCGGGTCCGGGGCGGTGTGCTGGAGGCGCTGTAAGGCAGCGTCTGCGCCAAGGAGGGAGAACGGTGTATCTGTATCTGGGCCGGGGCTATGTGCTCCATGAGCGGGACCTGATCGGCATCTTCAACCTGGAGACCACCACCATCTCCCCCCGGGGACGGGAGTTTTTGGACTATGCCCAAAAAAACGGCGCAGTGGTGAGCCTGTCGGACGAGCTGCCCCAAAGCTATGTGCTGGCGGACAGCCCGGTGGATACGGTGTACCTGTCCGAGCTGTCCCCTGCGGCGCTGCGCAAGCGGGCGCAGAAAAAAGCATGGGAGGAGTGAACACACCCTCCCTCTGCCGAAAAAATATACACAGAAACGCCAAAACAGCGGAAAAAGGATGCACTGGTATCCGATATGCCGCTTTGCTATAATCAGAGACGAAAACCGAACAAGCAAAAGGGAGAATGGATATGGCAGAAGAGATCATTACTGCGACCAATGCCGATACCGCTACCGACCACGAGTACAACGCCAGCGAGATCCAGGTGCTGAAAGGCCTGGAGGCGGTGCGCAAGCGGCCGGGTATGTATATCGGCTCCACCGGCGAGCGGGGCCTGCACCATCTGGTGTACGAGATCGTGGACAACGCCATCGACGAGGCGCTGGCCGGTTACTGTGACCATATTGAGGTCAAGATCCTGGAAGGCGATCTGATCCAGGTGACCGACAACGGCCGTGGCATCCCGGTGGATATCCAGGCTGACACCGGCCTGCCGGCAGTGACGGTGGTGTACACCATCCTGCACGCAGGCGGCAAGTTTGGCGGCGAGAACTCCGGCTACAAGGTGGCCGGCGGCCTGCACGGCGTGGGCGCTTCGGTGGTGAACGCCTGCTCGGAGTGGCTCACCGTCCAGGTGCGCCGGGACGGCCACGAGTACCAGCAGACCTTCCGCCGCGGCGAGCCGGACGGCCCGCTGCAGATCATCCGGGATGTAGCGGAAGGCGATACCGGCACCCGGGTCACCTTCAAGCCGGACCCGGAGATGTTCAAGGAGACCACCCATTTCGACTTTGACACCCTGGAAAAGCGCCTGCGGGAAGAGAGCTTCCTGAATGCAGGTCTGCGCATCACCCTGCGGGATGAGCGGGAGCTGTATGCCCCCATGCTGGAGGACGGCCAGCAGGCCGAGCCGGATTACCGCACCGAGACCATGTGCTACGAGGGCGGCATCCGCAGCTTTGTCTCCTACCTGGGCGAAAAGCGCAAGCTGGACGTGCTGCACCCCAATGTGATCTACCTGCAGGGCCAGACCGAGCGCGGCGTAGCAGAGGTGGCGCTGCAGTATACCTCCAGCTACAACGAGCTGCTGCTGAGCTTTGCCAACAACGTCAATACCCCGGACGGCGGCACCCACGAGGAGGGCTTCAAGACCAGCCTGACCCGTGTATTCAACGATTACGGCCGCAGCCACGGCCTGCTGAAGGAAAAGGACGAGAACCTCTCCGGCTCGGACGTGCGGGAGGGCCTGATCTGCGTCATCTCGGTCAAGCTGCAGGAGGCAGAGTTTGAGGGCCAGACCAAGGCAAAGCTGGGCAATACCGAGGTGCGCACCCTGGTCTCCGGCATGGTGTACGAGAAGCTGACCGAGTTCTTTGAGGAGAACCCGGCGGTGGCCAAGGCGATCTTTGAAAAGGCCACCCAGGCCGCCCGTGCCCGTGCCGCCGCCAAAAAAGCCCGGGAACTGGTGCGCCGCAAGAGCGTGCTGGAAAACAGCCGGATGCCGGGCAAGCTGGCAGACTGCCGGGAGAACGACCCCTCCCGCACCGAGATCTTCATCGTCGAGGGCGACTCTGCAGGCGGCTCGGCCAAGATGGGCCGGGACTCGGCTATCCAGGCCATCCTGCCTTTGTGGGGCAAGATGCTGAACGTGGAAAAAGCCCGGGCAGACCGCATCTACGGCAACGACAAGCTGATGCCGGTGGTGCTGGCTTTGGGCTGCGGCATCGGCGAGGAGTTTGATATCTCCAAGCTGCGGTACGACAAGGTGTTCATCATGGCGGATGCGGACGTGGACGGCTCCCACATCTGCACCCTGATGCTGACCTTCTTCTTCCGGTATATGCGGCCGCTGATCGAGCAGGGCCATGTGTATGTGGCCCAGCCGCCGCTGTTCAAGCTGCAGAAGGGCCAGACCGTGAAATATGCCTATAACGAGGCGGAGATGGCGGTGCTGTCCCAGGAGATGCCGGGGGCAAAGATCAGCCGCTATAAGGGCCTGGGCGAGATGAACCCCGACCAGCTGTGGGAGACCACCATGAACCCGGACAACCGGGTCATCGTGCAGATCACCATCGACGACGCAGAAAAGGCGGACGAAGCCTTTACCATCCTGATGGGCGACCAGGTGGAGCCCCGCCGCCGCTTTATTGAGGAGAACGCCCAGTACGCAAAGCTGGATGTGTGATGGGGAGCGCTGCTTCCCGCCCCAAACGACCAACCGTGACCCAGGCGTTAGCCTCAACAGATAAACGGAGGAACAAATGGAAGAAGATTATGTGATGATACCGGGCAGCGGTACCAAAAAGATCATCCGGGACGTCAAAAAGGAGATCGAGACCGCCTTTTTGGATTACTCCATGTCGGTGATCGTGGCCCGTGCGCTGCCGGATGTGCGGGACGGCCTGAAGCCGGTGCACCGCCGCATTTTGTACACCATGCATGAGCGAGGCAACGACCCCAGCCATGCATACCGCAAGTCCGCCGATACGGTGGGTGCGGTGCTGGGCTCCTACCACCCCCACGGCGACAGCTCGGTCTATGATGCCATGGTGCGTCTGGCCCAGGATTTCTCGCTGCGGTACCCGCTGGTGGACGGCCAGGGCAACTTTGGTTCGGTGGACGGCGACCCCCCTGCTGCCTACCGTTACACCGAGGCCCGCATGAGCAAGATGGCCGTGGAGATGCTGACCGACATCGACAAGGACACCATCAACTGGGACCCCAACTTTGACGAGACCAAAAAAGAGCCCAGCGTTCTGCCCAGCCGCTTCCCCAACCTGCTGGTGAACGGCAGCCAGGGCATTGCGGTGGGCATGGCCACCAACATCCCGCCCCACAACCTGGGCGAGGTGATCGACGGCTGTGTTGCTTACATCGAGGACCCGGACATCGACCTGCCGGGCCTGATGGAGCACATCAAGGGACCGGACTTCCCCACGGCGGGCATCATTATGGGCCGCAGCGGCATCCGCGCAGCCTACGCCACCGGCCGGGGCAAGATCACCCTGCGGGGCCGGGCCAGCATCGAGCAGACCAAGAACGGCCGCACCCAGATCATCATTACCGAGATCCCCTATATGGTCAACAAGGCCCGCCTGATCGAGAGCATGGCGGACCTGGTGAAGGATAAGCGGGTGGAAGGCATCACCGGCCTGAACGATGAGAGCAACCGCAAGGGGATGCGCATCGTGGTGGACCTGCGCAAGGACGCCAACGCACAGGTGATCCTGAACCAGCTGTACCAGTACACCCAGCTGCAGGATACGGTGGGTGTCATCATGCTGGCGCTGGACCACAAGATCCCCAAGATCCTGACCCTGAAACAGATGATCCAGAAGTATGTGGAGTTTCAGGATGAGGTGGTGCGCCGCCGTACACAGTACGACCTGAAAAAGGCCGAGGAGCGGGCCCACATCCTGGAGGGCCTGAAAAAAGCCACCGATATCGTGGATGAGCTGATCGCGACCATCCGGGCCTGCAAGGGAGGCATGGCAGAGGCCAAGGCCGCTATCATTGAGCGGTTTGGCTTTGACGAGATCCAGGCAGACGCCATCGTCAAATTGCAGCTGGGCCGTCTGGCCGGACTGGAGATCCTGAAGATCGAGGAAGAGCTGGCCGGCCTGCAGGCCAAGATCCAGGAGTGGAAGGACATCCTGGCCGATGATGCCCGTGTGCTGGAGATCGTCAAGGCTGAGCTGCTGGAGATGAAGCAGCGCTTTGGCGACGAGCGCCGCACGCAGATCGAGTCGGTGGACGGCGAGGTGGATATCGAGGACCTGATCGCCGAGGAGCAGTGCGTGTATACCCTGACCGAGGCCGGCTACATCAAGCGTCAGCTGATGGATACCTACCAGGCCCAGCGCCGGGGCGGACGGGGCATCTCCGGCATGACCCGCAAGGAAGAGGATATCGTGCAGGAGATGTTCGTGGGCTCCACCCATGATTATGTGCTGTTCGTTACCAGCCTGGGCCGTGTGTTCCGGCTCAAGGGCTACACCATCGCAGAGTCCAGCCGCACCAGCAAGGGCACCAACATCGTGAACCTGCTGCAGCTGGCAGAGGGCGAAAAGGTGACCAACATGATCTGCCGTCCCCGGGATGCAGAGCAGGGCTTTGTGACCATGGTGACCAAGCAGGGTCTGATCAAGCGCACCCCGCTGGAGCAGTACGCCAATATGCGCAAGACCGGTCTGATCGGCATTGTGCTGAACGAGGGCGACGCCCTGGCCTGGACCCGCCTGACCACCGGCGATGACACCCTGATCGTGGCCACCCGCAACGGCCAGGCGATCCGCTTCCACGAGGCAGAGGCACGGCCCATGGGCCGCACCAGCCACGGTGTCCGGGCCATCCGCCTGGAGGAGGGCGACGAAGTGGTAGGCGTGTGCATCTGCCGCGAGGGTGCTACCGTGCTGACCGTGACCGAAAACGGCAAGGGCCGCCGGTCGGAGACCGACACCTACCGCATCACCGCCCGCGGCGGCAAGGGCATCCGCAACTATGACTCCGCCAAGGACAAGGTAGCTGCGGTGAAGATCGTGGACGAGACCGACGACATCCTGCTGGGCAGTCAGGAAGGCGTGATCATCCGGCTGCACGCGGCGGATATCACCTTGCAGAGCCGCTATGGCTCCGGTGTCCGGGTCATGCGCCTGGGCGAGGGCGATAAGGTGATGGTGCTGGCCCGCACCGAGCACGACGACGAGGCACAGGCCGAGACGGTGGAGCAGGATGCAGACGCCGCAGAGCCGACTGCGGAGGAGCTGGCTGCGATGGAGGCTGCGGACGAAGCCGCCGCTGCAGAACCCGCCGCCCCGGACGCAGAGGAATAAGAACACAAACTCCAAGGGAAATAAAACGAGAAACCCCAGGGCCTTTGAAAGGTCCTGGGGTTTCTTGCAGGGACGAACCCTCTCAGTCGCCTGCGGGGAGAGGGATGCTTTCGGGACGAACCCTCTCAGTCTCGCTTCGCTCGACAGCTGTTCCCCTTTTTGTCGCCTGTCGGCGACATCTTCCCCCGGCCGGGGGAAGTC